>Ga0194135_10000132_pt1 | contig 42279 bp, 23 predicted proteins | sample LitLau_LLRF_2013_FD_134024 | JGI IMG/M metagenome (GOLD analysis project Ga0194135, IMG submission 134024) | Freshwater sediment microbial communities in response to fracking from North America - Little Laurel Run_MetaG_LLRF_2013 (version 2) | ecosystem: Environmental > Aquatic > Freshwater >...
CTTTTTCTCTAAAAACTTGGGGGAACTTGGGGGAAAACAATCCAAAATCTTACCCCCAAAAAACCCCGAAGTGATCCAACCTTATTAGGTTGCTAGAACTGTCTTTGTTTCCAGGACCTTGGAAATATCCAGAGCATATATACTACGCACGTTTAATGATGGTCTCTGTGAGCTTAGGAGGCATCGACAATGATCAAGGGTACAAGGAGCGGAAACAACCATCGAAGAAAATAATCGTATTTATTCACAGACCACAAGGACTTGTGCTCAACATTAAATGGGTGTGGAATGGTCAATTAACTCCACCCATAAATAATCCGACTGAAAGCTGCCCAACTTCACATTTAGTATCGTCTCAATTGCAGTCATCGGCCTTATAGTATATTCGATTTTTTACTCTACAATCTCCGTCTTGGCAAAAGACTTAATATGCCTGCGGTATTAAGTCTGACAATGGGTAGACACGATCATATATAAGCTTGAACACAATGAATCTGGAATTGAGTACTTCTAGAGATAAAACAAACACGATCTGGCTACAGAAGTGTACTAATCTAAGGAATATCGTCTATAAAAGTCGAATCGGTACATCGCAACTAGTATAATAGGTAGTACAGCATCTTTAAGCCTTAACAAATCTACAAGAATTTACACAAGACTACCAGAAGACCTCACCCAAACACATCTTGAAATTATTCATGATTATTTTAATAGTTATTTATGTGAAATTAATGTAAATTGATTTTGTACACCAGCTAATATCGAATGGCATAGACAAACATAAATGGGTGGAGTGGGTCTGACACGTCGAGGTGTAGGACGTAGGAACACAATCTTCCAAAAGTGTTACTATTACAAGTATTACATCGTTTAGCGCTACAGTATAGACATGTTCTTGTCATAAATTACAACTTCATATGCATGAAGAGGAAGGAGCCAGTCATCTAAGGGCCACACTGGTCTCTTAAGCTCCTCTGGTACATTAAGAAAATACCTTTTGGCATTCACAAATACAGAGAAAGCTCATCAAATATTCATAACGAAGAATAATGCTGAGTGTGGCGGCAGTAAAGAGTCATTCATTTTAATAAAAATTGATCTTGTTATTATTCACTGTCGCCACGCACAGACCGGGTTCGTTTTATTTCAAAAGTTTTACAACCGTTCAGCGTCTGTTTATTCCGTAATAGTAAAATATCCGCAGTATGTCTGTCTTCTCATAATAATTGTACACGTGATGCATGCTAAAAAGCATATGTAAAAATAGACTAATTCTGAATAGTGCGGTTCACTAAATTCATCCACGAATAAAACCTCTCATACAATTTATATAATTCAACGGGAAATTATAAACGGGATAGAAAAACACAATTCAGGATGGAAACCGTTCACGGAGAAAGTTACAGGTTGGTTACCCGAAGAGAAAGTCACGAAAAGAATTACAATACAGTAGCACTTGTTACACTATTGCTTTTTGTACAAATATTACATGTACTTATACTTTGCTTATCAATTAGTATATTATCGTTAACAGTCATTAATAAACACAATTCATCATAATGGCTGTATTTTAAATTTTCTAAGAAACTATAACTATTATGCTCCGTTCGACACTAAATGACATATCACTGTACGTGGAACGAAATCTTACACAAAAGTTCTGATGATCATCCTTAATGATGCTTTTATTGCTCGATTGCAAAACCTCTACCAACTCGGTAGCTCCTCTTACCCCAGTTCAATGTCAGTATAATTTAAGTAACTCCACCCTAACAAAAATTTACACAAATCAAATGCAAAATAAAATTCTAGCAACAACAGAGTACCACCCTTTTCATTAGTCATAGACGTGATTAGATAGTCATTTTCTGCATACAACAAAAAGTTGATTCATTCGCACCTCTCAAAAACCTTTCATACACAAAGGCAGACTTTCCACTTGCACAAACTCGACACACAAAAAACAATACAAGATTTTGTTCCTATTCATAAAAGACATTGTGCAGCCTCATCATTCTTCTTCACATCTCTTTAAAATACTTTTTTATTTAACCGCAGATGCTTAAGTACAGCGTAAGTATATTTTCTAACTTAAAAAATTAATTACTAGACTAATTATCAAACAGATAAATCGATTAGTCATACAAAAGTTCAAGAATCTTTGACACTATACACCAACATCTAAAAGTTGGTAAAATATTATTCAATTCATTCTGCCACGCAAAAATGTGTTACAATAAAATCATACACAACATTACATTCAACAAATTACACCTCAAAATGAAAGTTGTGAATATTAAACTATATACATAAAAGACTATTAAGAGCTATTACACGCTAATACATGCATTTTTCCGCAAAACACAAAAACGTATGGTAGGATAGTAAATAACAACGCAAACTATATCAAAAGTGTATCAAAACTGTTCAAAACTTTACACATTTTAGCACGGGATCAAATCAAAATCCGAATCTCGTAGATGAGTTTTGGAGACGAGCTTCGAGAAATCCTCAGTTTCTTCATTGCAGCCGCATTCTCAGAATCACACACACATTTAGCAAATCATGCAAGGCAAGAACTGACACCTTTCTTTCCTTTACACATGACACTTGAGAAGAGACATGGGCTCGAACGCAAATTACCCATCAATCTGCACCAGTATAATAGACTAATGAATTGGTGTCCAATTCTTTAATTAAATACAACATTATTCTAATCCATATAAACCTGCCTACATAAAGTTATACTCAAGTTTGCTAGCTTTCTCGAAAAGAAAAACAATTCATTGAAACATACAAGTATAAACACGGAGCTTTTGAAAAAGTATAAGAAATTAATAGCGAGCAACCACAACTGTATTTTATATATTTGGCCGCAATCAATCCTCACAGTCGTGAATTAAACATACAGCTAAATTCAAGTACATGGAAAATAACACTTATTTACAAATTATTTACAGTGTAATGATCTAAAAGCAATTACTGTAATGAAGAGCGATTCTTTACCTAACTTATTTACCTTACTAATTACGTTCTAACTTTGGCCTTGTACTCAGCACTGTCTTTACTTTCTCTATCGCGAACTCATCTTGGATTTATGGCAATAAAAAATAACAAAAGCTGCATCAAACTCTGTCTTAAATCTTAAAATCAAAATGAGAATGTAGAAGTAAAAGTTAAACACACTATACTACGCATGTTAATTAAATTATTTAAAGAATTTGGTTAAGTTGTGGTGTATCACAGGTAGTGCGAGGTTGGTTACAAATTGTAGCGATTCATCAGCTTGATTAAGTTAAAAATCACTAAATAATATTATAAGTTAGTGCATGTTGTTTGTATTGTATTAAAAGGAAGTATAAAAATACCCATTACATTTCATTAGTTCACTGAAGTACACTGATCTAGTAAACATGTGTTGAGTTAATCTCGAAGAAGGATATTGTTACATTACGCGTGTACAAGGAGCAGCAATATTTTGATCCATCATCAAACCTTTCTCACATTTGATCATTTGATAAACAGGTTTTCATTGCTACTGTTTCATATTTGCCATTAGTTAAGTATTAGTTGTATAACTGACGATTTTTACTTTCTACTTCGTTAACCAACCAACCCGTTAAACTGGACATCTTTTGCTACTTGCTTGATTGTCTTTGTTATTTGTCATCAATAATGCATCATGAAACCTTGCCAGGTCAAAGTTCTGAAACGAATTCTGTTGGTTCAAAAGTCTAATTAAACTCCCACGACATTGAGAGGAAAGCGCCTAGAAGCAGATATGAACATTTCAGGAGACTTGTGTGAGGAAATAAAACAATAAGATACAACCATGCATTGCGCATTTTATTGCGATATTCTGAAATTCAACTCCTCTAGTCAACATCATGGTCTTTATAATCATCCTGCCTGGAAGATAATTTGAGCTGACACACAAAATGAACATGATTACCGAGACCTCACGCAAACACATAAAAACTCCAAATGATGAAAGGGTCTTTGAGGCCAGTTACTTCGATAAAAGGCCCAAATACGGAATCGCAGAAGAGTTGTTGAATGCAGGAAATGGAAAATCCCATGAAACAAATCTACTAATCCCCGTTCTGTTCAATTAAAGGAATATTTCCACACAACCTTCAAGCATTACAGTTTATGCTTCTAACAACGAAGTAATGAGTTTTTAAATGATCATTAAAATTAAACTTCAATCAACAATTATTCTCTAATTAGGGTATATCTAATCAAATTAAGGTTAACAATATCATCAACAAAAACTGCCATACTTGAGGTTCAATAAGTCCATATTGGTCGACTAAATCGATGCACATTTTCATGCCAAGCTGGTTCTCTTTCGATTGATGAGACAGCAATCTGTGTGTGTTCATTTACTCGCATCTAACTTGTGCCAATGTAGATTTTGATTGCCACGATTTTCAGTGCATTGTTCACATCTTTGATTTTACAATAAAAGTGTCATTATTTCCAAAAGAAGTAAACGAACAAGCACAAATCACCGACACGATAATTATCTTGTTTTCATATTATTATAATTAAAATGCTGGAAGAAAATAACCAATAAAACTCTATCTCAATGTTCATTCTTGCGATTGTAATGCTCTGAAACACCCTCCACATTCCATATATGTATGCATCAAATGACTTCTACTATGAGCTTAATCAGTGGCTTCATCCAGTTTCCATCCGTTGGCTGTTAGTTATCTCGCTATTTCAGTGCCTCATCCTTAATCTCATTCTCATTTTGTAGACGAGTCCTACTTCAGTTTTGCCACCAGAGCCACAGAATTTGAAGCCACAGCCACAAGGATAATTTATCTAATTACATTGACTGACTGAAAGAAAAGTTACAAGGGCTCTTACTCTATAAGCAACATGAGAAGAAGTTCTTATAGAACGAAGCTAACAACGAGGGCTATGAGTCAGTCGAAATAGTCGGGAAACAGACAATCTGTTGAGAAACTAACAGATAATAAGATGAGAGAAGAAAAGTTTTTCCTTCGAAATACACTAATCTGAGAGAACAAGTAAGCCTGCAGGGTAAAGAATTTTATGTAAATTACATTTATGTATTCCTACATGTTGTTATTGCGGATTGTATAATAAGCAGCACGTGGGAGGACGGGATTGTCCACTTTTCTCAAGGCACGAGACAACACTCTCCATCATCAAAAAGTAGTTTGGTGTTTGACAGCGTCTTTTTATTAACTAGTATGTACTAAGATATTATGATAGCCTTGGTTGATAGACTCAAATTGTAGTCTTTGGCTCCACTAGTTCTTCAGTCCCTATCGCATTCCTCACACTTAAATTGTTGTTTACGAACAAGAGGTATCAGAATACTATTGCTTCCGATGGAATTTTTACTAACTTGTACTTTGTCTTACTTAATATATTTAAATACAGCCACAGGACTGGAGAAAGCTTCGTTGTGAAATGCTTTTAGTTCAATATTGTATCGTATTTTAAATTAATGACTTAAACTTTCGTGGTCTAATTAATCCAGGCATTGCTGGAATGATACATTCTAATGTATTTCACACAGATTTCAATTATGACATTGTTGATAGAAGCGTCATAATGACACGTACAAGACTGAGGATTTCAGACAGGTCAAGATGTATGCCCATAAGACGCATTCGTGAAATATTGTACATGGTGATTATCCTTCTTCGATCAGGTATGCTAGGAATAGCAGTTTTGATAATTCTGGTGAGTATATTGCTTCATTTCAGTGCTTTGATGATTAGTAAATCGCATGAATTAACATTTGATGATTTGATTAAGCAATCTCTGATTGTCAACCATTCTGTTCGTCTAAAAATGGAATAAAATGAATTGTATCCTAACTGATTCTGTACCAAACTAAATTAACAATTCAAATCTCAAACGCAACACTTTGGAGACATATGCCAACCACTATACTTACTCATAGCATCACACTATGTGGCGCATTTCTTTCGACAGTAAATTGTCGCACTTCGCATTCACAGAAAAATTATGAAAATTATACAAACACTAGTGAGTGGTGTGGTTCTTGATTATCTGTATTATACAGAACTAGGATGAACAGTGACAGTCTCTGTTAGTACTTATTATCGATTGTGAAGATTTTAGCAGACTTCACTTTTTAATTTCAATGCAAACATTATTTTGTTTCCTTTGTTCAATCTTCAATCAAGTCTCAAATAGTCAAGTCACCGAGCTCATCAAATTCGACAATAGATTTAATTGTTGTCATCTCTTAGAACGGCTTCCATCACAAGCAAGGAGTATGTAGTACAGTCAAAGACTGTTCTAATCTCAAAACTGAAGAGAGGCGTGTTGTTTACAATGAGCGCTTGAATGTTTGAGAGCATCATTTCAGCAAAGATGGAGAGAATATTCACTGGCAGGACAGAAATGCTTCAGTTTACATGAATATAAATCCTTATTTCTCATTGGTTAAGCAGAGAGATAATTCTTCAAGTAAAATAATACAAACAGAAGTCTCGGGATTAGGTAAGCAGAAGCAGCAGAAACTTTCTATACACAAGATGATTCTGTGGATGACTCCACAAGTAAATTCAACCAAACTACAGTCTCACACAATCAATTTTACAAGTTGTTCTTTCCTGGGACCTTTTTCAAGCCATACTGCGAATTAAACTTGTCCCTTCATTAATTGTAAGTCCGTACTACCTCTAAAATTTATGAGATCAAGTGGTCATTAACTACCGTACTGTCAGGTATGAGTTGGATCTCGGAGTTTTGAAGACGGCTCTTTATGATATTCATCTCGACTTCTAAATAACGTTTAAACGATAGAAATTAAACGTATTTAATTTCTATCGATGGAAGTCAGCAAACAGTAGGCACTTTTATGTTTTTGTACATCTGGAATTGTACCGCAAAACTTTCAACCCCTGCTAATGTGATTAATACTTCATATCTAGTCATGAAATACTAGAACTAAAATGAATTTTACAAATGACAAATAAAGATTTACAAGCTAAGAAGAATATGCAGCAGTGCATTGATACTTTCTAAGAGACCATGTGTTGCCAGTCATAAAAACTGTGAACTATAACCGAAGGCTATAAATGTCTCACAAAGTACAAGTCAGTCGAATTAATGCAATTACAGATTCAGAAGCTAATCGCAAGTAATTAAATAGTTAATTGATTTCTAAGTAGCATTCTCACGATGAAACAAACAGTAGTTATAAGAATAATTTATTATGCGGAAGATCAGTAGTGAATCATGGTTGGCACTTAATACTTCATGCAACTGCGAAATATTTGTCTCTGGTCTTTCTACTAATTACCATTTGGTCAATATACTTATGGTTATACAGTCAGTTAGTGCATTTGTAACTGTTCGTCACTTTTTAGAGAAGAAGATTGGAACTCTTCCATCATTTGGAGATGTAAACCTGGACCAAACATTTCTAATTTACGTTTTGGTGAATGTTTATGATCATCTTTATTTATTCCTTTCACTCCCATTGCATTGTGGTTCTTCAATTAATTACCTTACGAAGGGGCAGATGATTTTAATAGAAAAGGTTGGTATTTATGACCCGTCTATTTATTTGAGAGGTTGGACATTGTGCAAACAATAGGAGAGAAACACAGCAACCGACAACCCACAATTCGGTTTTACTGTGAAGTACTATACATTAGAAAATAACTTTAATTGCATATATCGTGCTCATCATTCAATATCTTTTGATCAAGTTTCTCACACAAGTACACCTCCTGTTGACTATATATACTACAGCCATACGCTTCTGAGTGAGAAATGTATCTTAACCTTTTAAGACACTAATTATCCAATTATTGTTGGCATCATGGAATTTCAGCAATTTTCAGAACATTACGCTGGAATAGGAAGAAAGCACCTTTTTCTGTTAGATTATTAATAATCCCAACCGACTGTGGATGCTGGCATCTTAACCAACAATTCATAAGCACCACATCCTTGAAAATTAGTCTTTTTTGTGATTAATATCGTACGATGCGAATTTCTTCAAGATGAAGAACAAGCAGATGTGTGTTTCCAGCAGAAAAGCATTGTCGTGTAAAAATTATCCCATTCCACAAGAAGTTTCTTAATTGCAGAAAATCATATCATCTCTCGGTCAGTATTAATTATGATGGCTTAGATTGTTGCACGATATTATGGAGGAAAGTTAAAATCCAACTCAAAATCAGATAATAAATATCATATATCTGGCAGGCTTAAACTATCACCGTCAATGTTGAAAAACACTGTACATTATGTCGAAAAGAAGACAACAGCAACACCTTGCACATTCAGTAAAAGCTATAAACTAAAATACTGGATTCGTGCCAAATGGTTGTCCTCAAGTTCCAAAATTAACTATACTCAAAAAGATATCCACTGCTTTTCTTTCGCCATTTCAAGATATTCTACTTTTTTGTCACAAACAACTACTGAGCTCAGTACAAGTAGTTGGTGGAGTCTCAATAATTGAGTTCAGAATCGGATATTCCCATCCGATGTGGTTAAGTTACGATATTATAAAAACCAGTGGCAAGAGAAGTATAAATATACTCATTCTCCTTAGTCTGTTGCTTCTACAAAGTTCCTAGTATCTAATGTTATAACAGTTTGAATCATTAAGGCACTTTTCACACAAGGAAAGATAGCGAGGATAGTTTCTTTTAAAGAATGCTTTCCTTATGGATGATATTTAATTTCCGGATTTCCACTCTTGTGCACATTAATATAAAAACTCGTTCAAAACTTTCCTCGCTCAGTATACTTGTAATTAAATTCTACTTTAACCTTAACCATTAGCATACTCGACGCTAGCTTCCAGAACCCCTTAACGCTAACCTAAACTTTCGCCCAACTTCTACCGGGTAAGATGGGCAAGATGTGCCGAATTTGTTGGGGAATGCATTCCTCCTGAGTAGCATTGAGGTGGTTGGGGATCCGAAGGGTAATGATACAAAACATTGGAGTTCGGACTGGGGCTATGGGGAAACATCATCCCAGGACTCGAATGGTAATTATTGTTCAAAGGAGACCCATACACTGAAGGAGAATGGTGCAGTCCAGCCCCCATTGGAGGAGGCTGACCTTGAGCAGAATAAGGGCTACTAAGTCTTACTTTTGTATCCCCATGATCCGATGCGTTGGGATCTGCAGCGTAGGTCAACTCTGTCTCTTCATATCCAGTTGCAGACATTCGCTGCGGGTCTGTCCCAGCTCCAGGAGGATCCGGTGAATTCAAGCATGTTTGAATTAAAGCTTTTCCAGCTTCGGACGTTATCATCGGCTGCAGCTTCCGTGTGGCGAACGTGTAGACATGTCCAGTTTCTGATGCCACCAACAACATCACCTGGGTCCCTGTCAGAGTTGACAGCTCATAGGCCTGAAATTTAAATAAAAAATACATAAATTCCGGTGTCCTGAAGCTATGCCAAACATTCTGTACCAAACGAGACAAGACATAAAAATTACTTATTAACAGGTCACTGATTTTATGATAAAGTTTATTTATAGAAAGATCTGCTTGTATTTATTCACGAAACAATAGCTATTACATTTCAACCTGTTGTTCCCAAACAAACAACTTTTCCAACACTACTGTATTAAATATTTGAATAGAGAGTGGGCGGCTGAATAGCTTTGATACGTAGAGTGTTAATAGCCGATTATTATCCACAGGGTTGAGTTTCTCTGCATACAAGATTTCAGATAAGTACAAGATGAGTAAGAATGTGTTAAATCCAGAAGGCGAGGTCTCCGTCTACCATTCTCTTTATGTCCACGCAACATTTGTATTCAGTTCAGGCTACGTTCAATCATTATAACCTGACTCTTAGAAACAATATACTTAATCGTCTTACAATATTCAACAGCACACACGTAACCAAGCTTAATGTGATTATTAAATCTGAACTCTAATTTTCAAATGAAAAGCTCCAGTATTTACGTAAACTCAGCCATATGGTAATAAGTTTTGAAAGATTTCTACTCATTGAATTCAATCTTGCATTTTAGACAAACTTGAAAATTGTAATGTATAGGTAACACTTTGAAAAACATGATTGTCATAAACTACAAATTAGGTGCCTTTCAGGAGAGGGATCGTAGTCAATCGTGAATATGTAGACAGAGATAGTGTCCAGGCTTTGCTGGATCATTTATGAATGAATCAATAATTTAAAACGGGAATCGAATCATACTAAATTAATATGACAAGAAACAAATAGGACCAATTGAGAAAAGGTGTTCGGGAAAATAACTATTTAAAGCTACTCTAAAGATTACCATTGAAAGCATACAAACACAATATCAAGTTTTAAATCCGTACTAATTATTCATTACGTCTTCTGGTTCCTTAAAGATAATGATATCTTTGGCATCATCATGCAAAGCAGCATCATGATTTATTAAATTCACTTCCCAGTGACGACTTAATGATTAGAGGAGCCCCATAGTCAGCAGGACCTCGCCTGTCCTGCTGTGGTCTTAGATAGTATAGTCTGTGTCGGTAGAGAGCTTGTGAATCATTCTTCCTACATTTTTTCCCCTTCATGCCTTAGGAAAGATCCTTAAATGAAGCTTGACTAGAGTCGAGTGAATAATACACAGCTTACAACAAGTGAAATTCAAAGAGTGTGTACTATAGTTTCCTTCAGTACTAATCTACTCATCACGATCATAGCTATTATACGAATTCACACCAATCTGTGACATTTTTCTACGTTTTCAAGAACACACTGTTCGAATTTGGTCATTATTTTCCGTAAATCTGCAAATGCACACATGCAAGCAAACCTTGGTGAAAAATCATGCCACTAGCTTGAACCAATAAATTACTTATAGATATTTAAATACTGTGAAATATAATGATTAAATGTTACTACTATCCATTTCAATACAAAAAAAGTCTTCCTGTACGACAAAACATTTGGATATTCTCGGTAAAGTTCGTTAGGGACACCAGATGCTACATATTGAATGGTTTAAATGAATACGATGAAAACTTCTAATGCTGTAACTTCTATGAGGCTCAAAGCTTATCAATTTGTTTGAGATTTTCTGCAAAGACAATGAGTAAATCAAGAGTTTTGACCTCTGAAGCATCAATGATCCCAATAGCTAAAGAGACTAAACCCACCAAAATGAATGATAATTTATGTAAATTACCACCCAACAACAAGCAACGAGGGCATTTTCGCTAAAATTTAAGGTAGAATAATTTATACTTATGATGATACACGAGAGTGGATATTAGCACAACTTGCCACCCTAAAAGTTGTAAGTCGTAAGTGGGTGTGGATACGTCAGTACCGTTTTGCAGAGAATACTTATATTTCATTCCCATTTGCCAAACAATGTGGTAAGTATTTATTTGACGTAATATTCGAATTTTATTATCTCTTTAGATTTAAATTGGCTTTACCCACTAATAATTCTGAAAGGTCATGGTAAGTTAAAGTTTAAAACTGAAGACCAAAGCCAAGGATCCCAATTTAGGGATTGTCCGCCCATTACTCTGAGGACGTATTAGGTATGACACCTAATATAGAAAACCATGTACGAGAGAGTGGAATCCGCTACAGTTTCCCGTATACAAATGAGAAGTGGACAAAAGTAAGGCATAATGAAAAACGATGAGGGATGGTTAAGCAAAGAAAGATTGTGTAATATAGTACCATCAATTTCAGTACGGTACATAGTGTAAAATTTCCCATAAGGAAATCAAATCACTTTTTCATGAGGTGTGAGAGCAAGTAAAATGGACCATCACCAATTCTGGAGAAATCCGTAAATGTACTCTATGAATGTCCTGGACATTTACGGAACATTGAACGACCGATTCATTCAGAATCGAGAGACACTCCTCACTACGAATAGTACGGATTTTCATATGGTGTAATGGTTAATTTGAACGTTAACACATCTCGGATCTTGACCTAATCTTTTCATTCCTTTTAAAAGACTGTCTCAATTCAGTAATTGTAAACATGACCAAACCAAGCGACAGAGGACTACCATAGTTTTGCCTTCGCTACTGCTTGTGTACAAACGAAAGCCTCGTTGCTAAAATATGCAGAATTGAATATTAACAATGCATTTTATGATCTGTTAACTGCTACTGGTATTAAATTCACCAAACTCGCTACATTTTATTGCTTAAAGAAAGTGATATATACTGATTTATTACAACAATCAGTGACATTTTCTCTTCTGGAATCTTCATTCCGTTGTACATCTAGTTATTAGACGTTGCAATCCACAGATTATTCATACAACTTTTTGGATGCCTTTTTTTCTTATTTTTGTGTCAAATGTGCTAAAATCTAATCCTTGTTTGATGAGTGTGCTACTCACTACTTGAAAAAGCAATGTGTAGCCTTACAAAAAAAACTGAAAACATTTTGTTTTCAGTTACTGAGTTCAAAATAACTTCTCTGAACCAGCGCAAATGTGAATTATGCCAGGACCATTTATACCTGAATGTCTGTCAACCTAAACTGACGTTGGACGAGTGAAATGACAAGATGGCCACAGGATCAGTTGACACTTCATCTGTCTCTACATCTTCACAACCATGTGGTAAAGTGTCTACCCACAAGCCCAAAAATGTACAGCAGCAGTCAAAAAACAACTACAAGATGATTCACAAAACGACAAAAGAAATAAATCAAGATCATTAAATAGCTCTTGTACGTGAGCGATCAAGATCAGCTTGTAAGAAAACAAGGTGGAACCTGAGATGGAATTATACAGTCTGCTTCTTGTTAATTAGATAGCCTTCTTGTTATGTGAATAGTACGAAAAATGATCATATTTATCGTTCATCCTGGTTTTTTTGTCAATTTGAATTGTAGCACGGTAAATTTTCATGATGTATGGATTGAAAAGAAACCAAAAGCTATATACGTGGTTTGTGATAAGGTTTTTAACTTTCAGAGGAACATGTGTGAAATAACCACTTTGATCTTCAAAGGAAATAAAAATCCCATGTGGACACTCGAGTGCATCCAATTCTCTGAAAATAATATATCCGATAAGACATCTTCAAACGCTACAGTTAATTCACTCAATTTATTGAGAATGGCAATTGAGCATGAACATGTTTGATGCTTTTGAAGCAAACGATTCATAGCACTGCACTTTACAGTATTTGAGTTCTGACCGATTCAGTTAACAAACACAGGAATCAAGACTCCCTAATAAAGATATGAAGTGTGCCAATCTATGCTATGTGCACTTACCTACACTTGTAGAGAAGAATTATTGGATGATTAAGCTGATAATGAAACATTATTATAGAGGTGGATATGTAGAGATGAAACAAAATAACACTGAAGATGAGAAAAATAAATGAGCAAGCCCTGCATTACCCAGATATGAGACTCTTTAAAGAAACCAACCGATGTACATTCTTCAGTCTTTTGATTGATCATATAATTACTTGTTGTGCTCCCAGAGTATTTTAAGCCGCTACCAACACTAAAGCAAATGCATGAGATCTCACAGACTACAACCGCATCCTCCTTTTAATGATTATAAGGCAACATTTTCAAATAAAATGTATAGTTTGACTGTATGAACTACTACGCAACATTCCAACCACTCACGCTTAGACACCAGTGGAAGCTCCTTCAAGCTCTACCTGATGATGAGAGTTCATGATTAAGCCAAAAATAAGAGCAGAAGATTTAATCAGACACTAAAACAGTCTGTCTGTAATAAGAACTTTTTCAATTAAGATATAAAACGCAGACTTCATAAATAAACGAAGTATTTCGTACAATGCTCAAGCTTACAAACATTATCATATAAAATTCCTCCCACCACCATCACCAACAACTCATGAATGAGATGAGATGAAGTGCGCAACCTAAATCTAATGTTGTGAATGCAGCGTATACTTCCGATGTCTAAAAATGGGAAAATACGTATCGCATGGAAAAAGTAAATAACATGATAACCAATTTCGAATACGGGGACCAATATTATGACGATAAAAATTCCAGGTGACCTAACTGATGACCCCTAAATTGGAATCAAAAACCCACATGGCTAAAATACTCTCTCTTGCATGCGTCTAATAAAGCGAGAGACTCGTCATGGGGAAGAAAGAATAGCCGAAGAAGAAATACTTCTTTAACCACCACACCACATGCTTCAAAGATCTCTACAAAAAACCATACCTATTCAGCCACCACCAATATTTTAGTGGCTCAACTTGCTACATCCATGCTCGCCGTACATTTCTTGTATAAGAAGAGCCTTCATTCTGAATCACAACAGTGTTTTGTATGCAGCCCATATCAACCGAATCTCATTCAATTCGTGTGAGAAAAACTTTCTTCGCTAACAAGCGTTTGTATTATATGTGTACAAGCTCCAATAAGATTCAATACAAAAGAATAACTTGAATTCTAAGTCGCATGGCACATTTAAAGTCTAAATGTTCAACTATATTCGAAATACAAACGATTACAACAACGCCAATTGGTGATAGATAAATCCTTGCTTCACTTGCTTGCGTAATAATTTAATCTCCACTAATGTAGCACTTCAACAAATCAATGATTTATGAATGCATCTGTTAAAGAAGCCGCTATACACTCGATTTACAATGTGCATTGGACTATTTGGACTCATTTATGAGTTATCACTATGTGCTAACACATGGCATACGGGGAATCAGAAATCTATTTGATCTGCTAATAGTAAATAAAAAACAAACAATTACTTTGAAAAATACACAATCTTACAGGATGAAGGATAAATCTTACCTTTTTCATAATGCCAGTCTTTCGTTTGGAAAAGGTAGTATACCTCCTCAACTTATTGTCGATGAATTCCATTTTGATCTTGACACGTCCCTTAGTTTTCTTTCCATTTGGTGGGGGTGCCTTCTTTGGCTTTCCTCCTTCTCCTCCACCTGAACTGTTGTTATTGTTGTTGCTGCTACTATTGTTGTTGTGATTCGGTGTGTTATTATTATTATTGTTGTTATGTCCTCCATGGTGGTTCATAGGCGGTGGGGGTCCTGTTCCCCCTCCTCCTCCTCCTGCTCCATTCGAATTGAGCAAATGGCCAAACTCAGGAGAATGATGGTTATGATTCGTTAAAGTTGTAAAGTCATGACTTGGAGGGCCAAAAGGGTCTCCTCCAAGCATCGCTGAAAACGATCGCTGGGATGCGTCCAAATGGTTTTGCATTGTAGTATAAATTCCTATTCCTCCTCCAAAACCGTCCAGTTTTGCTGCTTCCCTTTTTAAATAACACTCTGAATTATATCCAAAAAATAAGATCCGGTTTCTGTCAAAATAATAAAGTTCCTCTTCCTCGTCACATAAAAACCCAATTATAGTTCCGTGTGTAGTTTCCCACAATTCCAGTAATGTAGATTGTTTGACGCAAAGACCAGCCAAATAATACTGACAAACTAACCACCACACGCACTAAAAACCAACAGATGAAATACTATTTTTATTGTTGTTATTGTTGACGTGTCTCTCGTGCGACTCTGTCTCGTGTTTTGATGAGTGACGAGTGAAAGTGTTTTCTCCGTGCGGGTAAAAGCTTTTTGAATGGGATTTTCGCGGGTGGTGATTTCTCCCCGGGTGCAACTCGAGACTTTCTCCGGACCTTTGTCTAACAAAGAGAGAGAGAGTCGACACTTATCGTTAGTGTATGAATGAAGGTCGACACTGGTCAGAAGTAGTGGTTGTTGTTTTGGTGGTGACGAAGAATTCGCTTATCGTGTGTGCCACTATGTAGACAAACTTGGAAGTAATTCCACACAAGGAAGAATCAAGACCATGAACAGCAGCAACAGCTGAGGTAAGACTGATTCGTCCACCACCAACACCACCAACTCTCTACAATTGTACTGAGGCTGAGGGTTTGCTTTTTTACATGAGTATTATAGAACCTACAATGTACCTGATATCTCATATATAGCAGTGTACTATGGATGGGAAGCGCTCAAGAAGAGATCTGCCTGAATCACCAGACTTTTCTGTCTATGAATCTCTATTTGTATGACTGCCATGTGTCTATGTTTAAAGTTTAAAAGCAGTTTTATATGTATATGAGTGTGTGTAAATTTTTACTCGTAAGATTGTATGCAGTCTGAAAATAATATTCAGTGTAGGTATGCGTATGAGCGTATGTATATATATGCAGACACCAAACAGAGATGATAGTAGTATAGTGTGTTAGTGGTAAATGCCATAAATGATGCGAGATTTAAAGGGTTGAAAGAGATGAGCCTGTAGAACAGTAAAATTTCTGTACAGTCTGGCGTTTGTCCACTGCTACACACCAGGGAGATGCTGAATTTTTTTAGTTGGTTCAGTTTAATAGCTGTAGTTGTTGAAGTGTATTAACGCGTCCTTAGAGTACAACAAAGTCATGGGAGATGAGAGATTGATGAGAATGAATGAGATGAGTGTTATGTTATTTAAAAATCGTATTGAAAGCTCGAAAATTCTTATTTTGAACTGCTTTTTAGAGGGGATTTGAAGCGTATTTGCAAATTTAAGGTTTATTCTGACGCAATCGTCTCAAGATATTCAGCTAAAACTGTAATTAATTGTATTTAAACTGCACGTGTGCTTATTTTTTATTGATATGAATATGAAGTTTTTTTAATATGCTCGTGTTAGCAAGCTAAGAATTACCTTTGGAATACTTTGGATACACAAGATAATTAAATCTTTTTAAACTTTAAAGCTAAAGTTAAAGTTAGGCGATTTTAGTACGTCTACAATTCTGTCACCTTACTGCGAACAGCAAAAGAAATTCATGGTCAAGGCGGCTCTTTACACGAGTTATTTGAGCCAGAATATATTCAACAATACAGGACAAATTATTAGCTTGCAGACGATAAAATACTTGCCACGATAATAATATTATGTTGGCTCCCTGTTTACACTTGCTGCAATTCCACAAATCCGAACAATTAGAATGGTTGCATGCAGGAGGGCTATTCGCTTTTATGACAGACAGGTGAAGAAAGTTAAAGCACCTGAATGAAATTACTATTTTTCTTACTAAAAATGACCATGAAGTGTTTCTGAGTATCTGATTAAGCAATTAGATTAATTCTGTATGAGAAATGAGATTCAAATTAAGATTTATCTGCTTGTGTCATTATTTGATCAAATTATGCTAATTATACACATAAATAGACTATAATGTATTTGAAGATTTGAGAAAGGGTACAAGTTGTTGTATACCCTAGAAAGTAGAAATCAGACATGGCATGTATAAAGTTATTTTTGGCTATTAAAATAGCATGATTCTCTACATGGTAGACATTTGCACAAACCAGGACAGTGTTTTGGCAAAAAAGCCAACTTTGAATACAAATTAGGCTTGTCGAGCCAAGGAATTCGGAAATGGAATAAATATCGGCTGAACTAGTGCTGCTGCAGTGTGTAGGCTTGATTTTAAAGGGCAGTGAAGCTTGATGCTATATACCTAAGCCTTTGGTTTCTTGTTAAAGTTTACAAAGTAGTGTGGAAATACACAAGAAAGTCCAGAAGATAGGATAAGAAGTGTTTAGTCTGTGCAAAAGCAAAACTGCCTGGCTGGTCCGGATTTCGATAGTTTCTGAGTTCTGAGCAAGATTTGGCTCTATTTCTGTCTTCAGTCACTTCCTACTTTGCCTTGATATTCTCAAAGAGACTGAAGAAGCTGTTTTTAGGAAGAGGAAAATCGTCGAGTAGCTGTTGCTTCATCTTCTCTACATAGCCAGACAAAGTGTTATCTGATATATTGCCTTAAAGAAGCAAAGAAGTTTCTGCATTTCAGTTGTAAAATGCGAAAATAATGTACATTTTCAACATCTTCTCATCTCTTTCCCTTCCTACAAGTATCCTTGCCAAGTTAGAAAAAAATTCTGTAAATGATCCAAATGGTTGTTGCATTGAGATTGCGAAAGACGACAAGACACACAAAAGTGCGTAAAACCTTTCTCCTTACTCACGGACGAGCAGTTGACAGAAAAACAAACCATAACTAACGTAATTCCAATGCAAAGCCCTGAAAACTCTCTTTCCCATCTTTCACATAATGTTCATTGTAAGATTTCTAGCACATTTACTATGCAAGTTTACAAGCATTACACATCAACATTGCTGCAACAGCAACTGCTACTGCTTTTAAGGATGGAGAAGCAAGAGAGGATTTTCATAGTGAAAGTCTGCCTGCAGATCATCCGAATAGTTTGAATGTTTAGAATAATTTGAAGATTTTAATTGCATTACTAACTAATAATACAAAAATGCTGCTGTTCTTGTATGTTTGAGAGACTGGGAGGTGAGACGTGGTGGAATAATCCTTAATGGAATGATTCTATATGATTTGAATATCTCACATTCCCCCAACATACTTCTTTGTACTTAACATACTATGCAAGATGGGTATCGTTTTCTGTACATGTTATTTCTGACTGTGTCTTGATTTTGACCAATCTGACGCCGAAAACACAATAACTTTTATTTATACTTGAATCTATGTTGTACAACTAAACTAAATAACACAATGTTACCTATTATTCGATGGTGCAATACTTTACAAGAGTACAGCAACAGCAAAGCACCAAACGGTGCACCTTCCTGATAATATACTCACTATTGCGAAGGTATTCGTCAGAGCTTATAGAATAAATAGCAAAAATCATCATAGCTGGATGAATTTGAATTGAGCGACACGTTTGAAGAATAATGATTACTAATTGAAAATCCATTTTCCTGTTGTGCCGCAATTGAGTTTCTCCGAAAGAATTGAAAAATGTGTGAATTGCTCTTCATTCCTAATACCACCAAGTACAAAGCACCATATTTGCAGTAAAAGTTTTAGCACCAACATGAAACTTCTGATTTCTTCAACCAATTTCTCCGACAGATTGGAATTCAATTACTTCTTCCCGGTGCCTCTCTCTCTTTACCTTCTTTTGATGTGATCCATTCAAACTGATTAATAATATGAATTATATAAGATAAATTTACTGCAAACTCAGTTTCAAATCAGTCCGTTCATTCAATATATTTGAGGAGGTAGAAGGCGCAATCACGCCAACATGTTATTCTTTTGTATTGAGCTGAAAGATTAGCAAAATCTACTTTAAGTATACATTTCGTGTGTTTATTTGAGATAACGTTGTTTGAATGAGCTGTGCAAAGAGCAAGGTGTAATAACCACATCTTACAACCCAATGATTTTTTACCTCAGCTTGAGAAGAGGCCGAGCTAGAAGTTAAAGTGTTGGAATTGATCCGCCCAGTCGCCCAAAATAGGAAGGGGTTCCCATTTACGGAGTCACAGGGAATTTGATACCATGTGCTCTCAATTCTTCTTCCCTGCCACTTCCGGAGAGCCTTTTCTACCCGGATTTCTTTCAAATCCTCTTATTTACCCGGAAAACATACTCAGGCTCAACTTTCTTTCATCACAACCTCAACTTTGACCTCCGAAACTTCGGGTCGACTCTCCAGCCTTTGACCAAATATGCCTCATGCTAACTACCCTAGGACATATAATCTTCCTCTCGCAATCAAATATCAAACCAGGTCTGCTTGCTCAGCCTCGCTTGCTCTCTCACACAAAGTCTTTTTGTACATTCTTTTAACGTTCTTCTCAATCTCTACGATGGCTCTTATAACAACTACACACCGACCGGTCAATATGTAGGCAATAGGCCCTTTCTTTCTTATATGAAACATACGCGTAGTGTAAGCACACGGAACAACTTTCTCATGGCTAGTCATCATCAGCTACATTCTCATTCATATCTTCGTCCTCATAATAAATTACATGCTTGAATTTTCTCGTCTGTAATCTTAAAATATACTCTCTATTCTAATTCTTACATCTTTTAAATTCCTACGTAATATTCTTCAGTTACTTTTCCTGGTCCCCTGTTGCCCGACTCGAGAAGAAATGTATATAAAAGTCAGTGTTCACTAGTGTTCAGTCTGTGCTGGAGTGTATTCTAGGCAGAGATCAGTAGCAAGTACATTTTTCTGTATTTCGGGCAGTATAAGATACACATTAGCGTGTGCTTATAATACTTTATATCTCTATAATTCCGGAGCATTGAGATATGCGTGGATCCTCCAGAACTGCTCCTTCGCTTTTTACTTATTTGTGGACACCAGGCAAGAGTTGTGAGAGCATTACGGAATGTTTTATTGCACTCCAGAAACTCGAGATCAATTGAATACACGCGTGCACACTTTCTTCCTCATTCTCTGCACTTGCCTTCCTCCTAAATCTCGTAGCCTCTTTTTATGCCATGAAGCAACTACCATCCTGTCTAATGTTTTATTCGGAGGTTGTAAAATCAGGCCTACCAAACCTTTTCTACCCACAATAAAGATTAATTCAACGGAATATGAGTAAGCAAACATGCACGGCGCAGTTTATTATGGAAAGAGCACCTTAATCGCTCGTCTTTGGTACTTTCTCACAGTGTCATTAATTATCTCGAGCGCACACACACTTCTTAGAATAAACTTTAAGGATTGCTTTGACTTATCACAGGATTTTTAATTAAAATTTATGACGTTCCTTGCTCTGCTCTTGAAAGAAAAATATATAGCAGTAAATACCGAATTACTAGAAACCCACGCTACGGCTATTTTAATGAGGTGGACTGTTTATTTTTATTACTCACGACGATGTGAACAATAATTTCTTTCAGTCTATATTACTATGTGGTTCAAAAGGAGAGTGATGACAAAAGCACGAGTATTCTGTTTTAGTGTTAGCTTAGTGAGACATAAGACTGAATCAATCTGTTTTAAAAATGTTTTAAGTGCAGTAAACTTCACGAGTATATTCCTGATTTTTTTAAGCAATTCAATTCTTAATCTATACAGAGCATACGTTTGGCAGCTGGAAGTTTTTTAGTAGAATATTATACTTTAATTACATAGCAAAATATGTAATAAATAAATGATTGGGATATGCCCACAGAAAGGACTAAAATCAGACATTTTTAGTACTATTTTAGAATCAGGTTTACATAGATTATAAGTTTCCATTCTTTAGTTATTTCGATTATGCCTGTCTACCTATGATAACAAATACACTCTGTCATACAGGTGAACGATCAACTCGACATTTTCACGCGTCAGTGTCTCAAGTCAAAATTAATTTGACAACTATTAATCATAATTCATGCAAAGGGGTTGGACTTTCGATTTGGTGGTGCAGTAGACAGAAGACGAGTAGACTCGACTGTGCAGATAAATTCACATAAGTTCAATATGCTGACTATAATTTTCTGTCTCCCCGTTATCTGTACAAACTTTCTTTTATCATTATCATCACGATACACAGTCCATTTCTGGAGAAGCTCATCTTTCATCTTAGGCCAAGTGAGACAAGGGACATGACAAAATAACAAGACATATGACAAGATCATGCTTTATGCAACACCACTTGTGGTGTGGTGGCTACTCATTTCCATTTTCAATCTCTCTTGAGATCGCTGATACGTACCGACAACACCAATGCAACAGTCAAACAGAACAAATCATCATCATAAAAAGTTTTTTTCATCTCCCTACGAGTTCCTTTATATTATTACTATGTGTGTACCGATATGTGTATGGAGAGAATTAACTATTTGTCTCTTAACCTACAACACGGGTTTCGGTTCAACAATTCGATTTTTCTTCCTAATTAATTTGCCGTCGGGAAACAGAAAAGAAACAACAGTGGTCATAATTTGTAACATTTGTTTTATGACCAGTGAAACAAAGATGCATGTCATCTGTTAGGAGAGTATACCGTGCTTACAATTGGTGACAATCTGACAATCTCTTGACTCAAATTTATTGCTGAGAACTCTTGGTTAAGGTTGTATTAAAAGACTTCACTGTATGGGCATATGGGTACTAGCCGAAAGCCAAACGAGTTGCTACTCTCGGAAAATGATTAACTTGGAAGGAGCAATTTCTATAAATTATTGGCATCACATTTCAGTTACATGCAACACAAAAATACTTATTGAACTATAAACATATGTTTCAGAATAGAATAAGTATTTATTTCATTTTAAGTAACATTCAATTAAGATACGTATTGCTTTTTCTACCCAAGGAAGGAATTAAATGAGAAAATTCGGAATATGTCTAAACTATTACGGTATTATTACTTAACTTAATGAGCACATTTCCGACTTATGGTCAGAAATAAGTAGTACTATTCTTTTCACTAACATTTCACTAGCTTTCAACTCAAATAAAAAATTTCCACATTTGTAGCTTTCAAAATCTGATGATTGATTATCTAGAAGAAATGAAATAGAAAATTATTTCCAGCCTTCTTGGTTTCAATTTTTCTTTTACCTCAAAACATTTAAATTATTATCACAACGTTTTTTTGGTTTCTTAAACATAACTTTGCAAATGTGGAGACACACAACTAAACAGTACCCTCTTTGGAAATATTACACAATTTGTTAAGTACACTAAATCTTTGATTGACATTATTTAAACTTAACTGAATATAACATAGTCAAAAACTTCCGTCTCTTTCTACATCCAACGTAGTCAGTTTCAGTTAAGCATGGACGAGGCACGATGGAGGAAATATTGACATGATCAACGAAAATATCTTAGTCTTGATAATTGCAGGAAAGACATTGTTTAAAGAATGTTATAATTTAAATAGATTGTACTTTTTCATATTTTAGCAGTCAGCATTAAAACTGAGGAAGGTTTAAATCACAGACGAATTCAGAATATAAAATGTTAAGTAGCAAACGTTAAAAATTTGACGCGTATCACATCGCTACTGAAAAAATCGACTGACGATAGTTCTGATTGCCTTTAACTACATGTTGCCCGATTTTGTTGAACAAGTTGAAAAGTGACTGAAGTGGTCCGTGATGAGAGATTGAAGTAGCTGAAGAATGAGAAGTAGAAGTAATAGGGAGTCTGGTCGCTCCAGAAGTGCCCCAGAGGTATCTAATATAACGTAATCGATTCATGAAGTAAAATTGCTCATTATAATTCGGATTTTGATTGTTGATCATTTTCAGATAAAAGATTTTCCTCCACCGTGTCATCTAGTCATGAACTAACTGGTGGAAGGTTCAGGTACCTCGCAACAAAGAGACGGAAGATTTTGTTCAGGTTATCAATCGTTGGAAAATCAAGGGCTTCTTTGTTATCATTAGGAGTATGCCAGACTGAAGGAAACGGCAATGGAATGAGATGGACAATATCTACACCCCGTTGAAGGAATGGAATGTGATCATCTTCTGTTCCTCCGTAGTTCTGTCTAGCTTGGAATATAGAGTTACGGCTGTTACCGCTCCAGTATCTGGAACGCTTCAGTTGCAGCTCAGTCTGTACCATACTGTTGTGCAAATGGGACGTTTCATCAAAGTAGCTAAATAGTTTAATGTTGCTCGTTCCCAAAAGGTCCAGTAAAACCATCGCATCCTGAAACATCAAAGAATTCTTTTATACTCGAATCTTACTCTGCATAATTTCTTTATACAAAAAGTATTTCATTAGTGTAATTAAAGACACAATTCGAATGCAAAAAAAGGCATGAGAAATTAAAAATAATAAGCAATGACTTGTCTACAAAATGTCCAAACAACATTAATCGTGACATTAATTAATTATTGTTCGTTTTTCTGCATGCCATTTTCATAATAATATGAGCTTAGCCTTGTCTTTTTACTACTATTATATTTTGTTAATTACCATTCTGTTCAGCGTTGTTGTTTTGTCAGCATTATTGGGAGGATATAACTCTGATTGCCACTTAGCAGCCAAATGTCTTGAGCCATACAAGGAATCTTGAGGAGTCCAAAAATTCCAAGCTTCTTCTCCGTCAAAGAAAATGAATTGAAGTGAAACGTTCCTTCCAGGGCTGTTCTTATGTTCCATGAATTGTCCTTGCATTATTTCTGCCATATGAAGCAGCATAGCACAAGGAACAGCGGAATCCGTCGCTCCAATGAAATTATCTTCTCTGTAATACTTTGAATCGTAGTGGCATGCAAGAACCAATCTGAAAAAGTAGAAATATACAGTTTATGTCGAAATATTGTCAGTATGCTCAAGATGTAGCAGTTGGTAAACCTATTCACAAATAATGCTTGAGAATAGCAGGCAAAAATATAAAAGTCTGTAATAAATGATGTGGTTAAAATTCAGCTTGTTTCACACAAAGAATAAAATTAATTCTGATTGACGTAGGTTGGCTTATTAAGGCTAATTGTGTTGTTAGTATGAGAAGCACCTGTCCAGACATTCTGAGCTTGGAAATCGTCACAGCCACATCCGAAAAAACAGGTGTTATATATATTGCATTGTAAACTGAATATACCTGCATTTGACAGGATTCTACTACTAAAGCCATTTCAATTCTCCCTAGTTAGTAAATTACCTTCGTGGAACATCCGGATTTAAGGTAGCCATGATATTCTCAAAAGGTTTGACTCCATGTGGAGTTTGATCCTGAAATGCATCTGTCTCCACCGTCCATCCAACTCGTTTCATAAAGTCAATGATATACTACGTACAAACAAAAACAAAATTATCGTTGCATATAAAAATATTCACCACAATTAATGAGGCCAGTTATTAGCACAAGATGTTGTTACCTTCTTGGCAGCTGCATGGTTTTCAGTTCCTGGAACTCTCGTAATCAGAAGAGGATCCAGCACCGCTTCAAAGTTGACTCTTGTTCCTCCTAAGGCCAAACTCTCGTAGGTCTTTGCATCCAAATCGCTTAGCTTGTGACTGTACTGCAATGCACAAAAGAGAAAATGAAATTAGTATTAATAAATATTACCATTAATACTTAATGCAGTCTACAAGCTAATTTTTTTACAAACTCCACAATTGCAAAGGAACTACCATTTCTGATTATCCCATTAAAATGTGTCTTGAATCAGACATACGTACACAACAGGAATATGCATGCAATATGCAAACCAGACACTGGAGTTCCATTTAGCTTGAGCTCGAAAAGTAATTTGACTATAAAAGTAATTACCTTCTGTTCATACCAGTTCCCTTGAGCATGAACCAAATGTTGTACGGAGGCAGTCAAAGCCAAGATCAGGTGGAAACCTCTTCCCCCCTTCGCCAATAATCCCATTTCGAAAAAGAACTTCCTTTCACTTCCAAAAAAGCAGAGTTCTTTAGGTCGACCTCCTTTTCGACTGGAGAGTGGACTTGTTCAGCCGACGAGGACCGGGTGGAAACTGATGAGGAAATGAGCAAACCTACGCTATATCAAACCCAGCTCAAGATAAGTCTCTCCTGGACACTTTTTCTCTCCTACACTTTTCTTGCAGGCGACTTCCCGTCTCTTTACTTAATGTACTTAATAGTTGAGCTGACAAAGTGTAAAACAATGTCTGTCTATTTATATATATATGAACTATCCCCACCTATCTCGACTCCTGTCTATTTAACCATGATGAACTACCACTTTTGTACTACGTGTCATGGATTATCTGACTTATCATCAACACCAGTCCCAAATTCTTTAGTATCTTTTGTAGCAATATAACAAGTGTCCTCAGATGATGATCTCCTTCTCTATACTTTCAATAATAATAGTCGCACATTTACTTTTGCCTTTGCGTGTGTGCTTTTCTGCAAACCCAAAAACTATATTGTGTACCTTGCTCGTCACTAGACACAATGATACACATTGATTACTTTGTATACTGCTCCTGGTGATGATGAATGGACAAAACTATATATGAATTATACAATTTGATAAGCTACAGGGGAGAAATAAAATGATAAAGCGTGGGGGAACAAAACAAGAGGAGATGAAGAGATTGATCCCCATGCAATAGAATAGTAGAAAGGTGTTGGTAGGTTGTTCAAAGTTTGTGGGCGAGAATGATGTCAGTACATGGAAGTGATACGCGTCAATGTTAAGTATATGGAGCTCTCTCGTGACGAGAGGGTTACTATTCATTCAGAAATTGTGGCCAATTCTGTGCAGTAGTGTAGTGATGTCCTATACTCTTTACATGAGACTCCACTTCTGGTGGTAGTGTTAAATGGAAATCTCTCACTATCTTGTTTGCACTTTCTCCAGCTTCTTTCTTGTTCAAAGTATGTGAACTCCCTCAAGTCTACTTCTGCCGAATAAATGTTTTCGAGTTTTATTTTAAGACTCGCCTACGCTGGCACAGGAGAAAGTTTCCCATGGGTCTGAATAGTAATGGTTTTGCGTAGGATGGGTAGGATTTCCAGTGAAAGGTTCTATATATACAATAATATACATTGTATATGTATAATATACAGATTGAAGCGTCTAGAGTCCGTAGAAGTTTGAGAGAGTAGGTTATTGTATGTAATAAAGTGTATGAAAAAGTTGAGTTCGTTTTAGGACGAGTGAAAGTTAGTTGAAAGACTTATGCGTAGGTAATATTCAAGCATGACTCGAATTATTAGCACTTTGTTAGAGTTTATTAAAGATCAAAATGAGACACGGCTCTTCTATGCAAACATTGACTACATATTTTTTTCTTATCTTGCATGACATTGTGTTTGTTCCTGACCTCGGATGAGACTTGAATCATATTATACGCGATAAGTTAACCTCCTTGTGGATTTAATTTACCACTGGATTTGAATTCCTCTATGAATTCTTTGATTTCTGGTATGTTGCAAACATCCTCCTGAAGAGCTTTCAAGTTTGGGTATGCCTCCAAGCAATTTGGATCAACAAATTCTTCAATGATATTCACGCAATTTGCAAAAGCCAAGTCGGCGTAGGTGGGCGAATTTCCAGTAAAATACTGTTCACCAGATTTTTCAAGAAGGCTGGAGAATTTCGTTAAATAACTTGGCAAATAGTTCTCCTTTAGTTCGTTTCGCATTGTTTCCTTCTCGGGAGACTCGGGTTCATTGTTGAAGTCTCGGAACACGGTATGACGTACGATGTCAGGGGTCTTAGATTGGAAATGCGTGCCGTGGAATCCGACGGCATCTGTAACAATCATTTTCAGTTCATGCAGGAACACAATACACATTATGCATTTTGATAGAATTTATATTTAAGTCATCTGTGATAGAAGTAATAACTTACTTAGCCTCAGATCGTAGATCAGATCTACAACTTCATCTGCAGTTCCTTGCTGTTCATTAGTTTCTCCTCCGAAGTCGTACTTCTCAGCGATGAATCTCAACACAGCATGACTCTGTGTGAGACTAAAGTCATCAAAGTGTAGAATGGGAAGTTGTCCAATAAATGTTGAAAATTCTAGGATAACGAAATGAAATGTCACAATGACGTGAATTTCACGTGTAAACTTTGGTAATAATTAGATATCAAGTAATAGACTTTTAGACTTATTACTCCCAGCAAGAATGTCTGGATTGGAACGGCGGGGTCTTCCATGCATGACATCAGCAGGACTCGACCTCCGTTTGTTCAGATTTCCACCACTCCAGGACTCCAAAGGAATTCGTGAGTCCTCAAAGGGTACTTTCCGTACTTTAAGTATCCATCTTATTGGCTCTGCCAGCCCCCGGATGTCGAAGTAAACGAGCCTGATTTCAGACATTAAGAATTTTCGTAGCTGGGTCAATACTATAGTAGTGAATAAGATCGGAACTTGAGCTGAATTATTTAGCGGAAGCCGTTCGTAAAATTACTAACGACTTCTGAGAGGAATTGCAGGTGGTTTTATATGAGAATGAATGGATTTATATAATTATGATATGCGTATTTATGTGAATGAAGACATCACGAATACTCTATACACACGCACTTAATGGGGCAGAAATAACCTCGTTCGAAACTCCCTTGGGTACTGCAACAAAACAGAAGCTATGTCTCAATATGCGTGGGTAGTGACATGCATGGTTGAGTCATCCCTCTAAATAATGAGGCTCCAGATAGTTCTTCTATTCGTAAAGCTATTCGGATTGCGCAAAATTACTAAAATAGCTTGTTTTCAGTCGGTCTAGTAGTACAAGTAGTTCTCACGGGTCAAACAAAAAAGTTGAGCTACGAAAGAAGTGAAAGGACGAGTAATGTAAGAGCAGAAAGGGAGAAAGTGGTTTGGAACAAACTCCCTCAGACGAATCTGAGTTTTTTGTGATTATCAACCTAAATGTTGACATTACTGGGATCCAGCACAGATGAATGAATTGCCAAGCAGTTTCTCTCCATGTCATGGTCAGGAGTTAGGCAAAGAAGAGTCTCTTCAATTAATTTGTATGGCTCAATAAAATTCTTTTCTATTTTTAAGCGTCGTTTCATGTTTAATAATTAATAGAAAAAATCTCATTGTACAAATGCATTATTGAATAACCCGTGGTATACGTTTTATAGTGACTTGCAAGTTAAATTGAAGTGATTCCAGCAACTTAACAGAATAGAAATGTACCTTGAGCTTATACCCATACACTCTCTCACTTTCGTAAAACACCATAAGAATATATTCATTCATATAAAGTCCCAGTAGTACACACATATATAAAGAATATATATAAATGCTCCTCCAGTGAAGATCAGTATTTAACCCAGTCTGCAGTTTTTATGATGAAGCACTCGAAGAAAAAAAGAAGATAACACAAGGTCACTCCAATCGACTGGCATCGCGTCCATAGACTTGCCTCCTGAACGAATTACAACCACCATCGGAGTTTATATTATTACACATACGTAGACTCCATTTCATTTAGTGTAGCCAACAATTCATATAACACTTCTCCCCTTAGCTAAATGTTTGTTTTACCATCCTATGCATATATATCCATCATTTCAACTGTGTTTACGTTAACTTCAAACCAGCTCATCTAACCCTTAAATCAGATTTAGACACATAAACTGTTCTGGTGGTGCTTGTAGCTCATTTGAGATCTACTTTTCCAAACTCTTTAGTTTCCTTGAAATACTAATTTAGTAGCTGACCAGCAATTTAGCATTATTATTACATACAAGTCTGCATTTCTGTCACAAAGACTCATCATGCAAACTCTTGTAGTTTCTTTGGCATGTGTTGCACTGACTGGAGTTATTTGTCGATTAGCAAGATTCCTCGTGAATTCCATTCTAAAAGACGAGTTCCACAAGGCCCTTGCATTAGAAGTTGTTACAACATTCGAGCTCTGCGCTTCCGTATTCGAGATTGGAATAAGTATGTCATCTTATTTAATACGGCACACAGTTTATTACAATAAGCTTTACATATATATATTCTTTGTTCACCTCAACAGTTGTGGAGACCTATGGAATAATCGTGTACGCTGCTGTCATGCTAGTCATGCTAAACTATTGGATGAGCACTTGGGCACCTGCAGCTGCAAATCCCTGTCCATTTATCTTGGGATTTATCCTTGGGCATGCTGACTTATCATCTGTCATGAAGAAAATCGTGGCTCAGATATTTGCAGGTTGCATAGTCTACACATTTTATATTAAGCAAATTTGGAGTCTGGGACTTCAAGCCAAGCATCTCGAAAGACTTGCAACTGCATCTCAATGCCAGTCTCACCTCCAGGTTTGGAAATTTAATAATGTTCCATCTTCCAGCACGTTCTCTACAAATTCTTTAAGGTTCTTTTTTGTTCTTGGAATTTCTGAAGGTAACACTACTCCAAGGGATTTTCATCGAGGCTGCGTGTATTTTCACATTCATGACTTTGTGTCAAATCTTTGGAGGAAGCAAGTACGGCTTTATAGCGATGCCTTTGTCTCTAGTTTTTGTCGTGTTTAGTGGTAAGGAAGCCAGTTAAACACTACTAACAGTACTAACTAGTAGAAGAATCGTTTAATAATTCTTGTGTAACTTGGGTACTACTAGGAATGAATTACACTGGAGCCTGGTTCAATCCAATTCTCGCTTCCACAGTTCAATTTGGATGCTCAGGAATAAGTCCTGTGGACCACTTCTTAGTATATTGGGTCGGTCCTATTATTGGCACTGTAGTCAGCCACTACACCTTCGAATTCCTCAAGAAATCTAAAATACTCAAACAAGACTAGGATGTCTTGCACAAAAGTTGCTGTTAATGCTGTTGGGCAAAATGAGCCTGCAAGAAGCTACGTAATAATGGTAGATAACTTATTATTACAAAAACTGCAATCAAATGAACACAGTTACAAAATGACAATAATAACTCCTTCAATTTATGTATTGCTCTGATTTTCAAACCATTCATTATTGACTTCATCAACTGGGCCCTAATTGACTACACACTACACAACGACTCCAGATGCACATTTCTGTATGAAATATCGAAACATGGAATCAATGCAACACTCATGAATAGTATTCATATACAGTTATACATTGACTGAGGCACTGGGAAGAGTTTTTAAAGAAAACCCTGTGAGACAGTCATAGATATATGAGACAGTTTTGTCTCAACTGTCCCCAATGTTGACGAACCAAAGCGGGAAACTCGTAAGTCTTCACTCTACTCGACCTACTCGACCCAGCAAAGGCTCCGACAAGTCCGACGAGTTACGTGCCATTGCCATTGAAAGATTTAACGGAAGCAAAAGAGGATTTGCGGTCTTTAGAGTGCTACAAAGACGGGCGGCGAGAAGTAACTGCGTTGTTTTGAAGCGAAGCTGTTTTGGCATGAGTTATCTCAGCTGAACTTCTTATCAAAGAGTGTGGGTACTTCTTATCAGAAATGCAGCCAATGCAGGTGGCACGTCTGGAGAGGCGAGTGCTCCACTTGGAAAGAAAACTGGTAGTGTGGGCATCGAGGATGAAGAAGGAAGTCATCTGGAGAAAGTTCCTTGAAGATTGGATCCAACAAAGATTCAGTAAGTAATAAATGTAATATTAATGATATATAGTCGGTGGAGCCAATACCCTAGGTCTCCTCTCGGAGAGACATCGGACCGGGTTGATCTTCCAGTGGAGATAAGAGAGGGTTGACTGAGCCAACTAGTTAACCTATTCAAATCGTACTAATCGTATTGCTTGCACTGTCATTGTTATGTCTGTATGTATGAAGATCTAAAATGAAAATTTTAAATGTAGATTTCGACTTGAGGTTGCAAGTGGAGCTGAAGACGTTGGAAGAAGATGGAGTGGATGAATTTGAGAAGGAAGAAAAAGTCACCTCCGGTGAATCTGAAACGTACTCGTCAACTTCTTCATCTTCTCCAAGCACCATGAATGTTCAAGGATCGCTGCAGAATTTTCCTGGCTCTCGAAAAGTTGTTAATCAAAGAATCTCAAGGGGACGACCTGTGCAAGTGAGTACACGCGGGACTTCCATGTCTACTCCAGGAATGTCAGGAGGACTCGGTGATAATGCGGACCTCTCAGGTGGCTGCTCTCAAAACCCAAGTATTCTTTCTAGAAATGTTTCAATTACAGTAGTCAGCAACTCAAGTACAAACTCGGGTGGAAATCTAGGGAATTATGGATCTCCACAAGGGCAGCATCGAATGACGACTTCGCGGAGTTCAGTCGTTGGAAACAGTCCTCAAAGGGTTGTAGGACCCAGTGCAAAGCGGCAACAACTTCACAACAGTCCAGAAAAAAGAGTGAAAAGAAACATAAAGAACTCCAGCCATCCTATTATTGTATCGACATCCAGTATTGCAAGTGGCAGTAGTTCACAGCTATACCAACACGATAATTTATCTCCATCAACATCGTCCACAACAACTGGAAACAATGCAAGTAATCTTAACAAACAACAACCAGAAGTTATTTTGTTGGACGATGAGGATGACGGTGGTGGTCCGAGTCAGCTGAATCTAACTCAGAATATGAATAGCAACAGCGTTAGTTCAAGTAGTGCTCAATCTCAGATATTTGCCGAAAATAGTATTACCAATCAACCAAGCCAAAACCAAACTGTTCATCTACCTATTCAAGTGCAGTCTGTTCAGCAAATGCAGCAGCTCCCTGTTACATCCTCGAACAGTATTATTTCCAGAGAGGAACATTATCCTGATAGCAATATTCAAAATACCGAGTTCAACAGAAACGCGATATATGATGGTAAGAATACATGCATTCTTTATGAATTATGAGTTTACGAGGACCTTAATGAACTTATTTGTTTTACCACTGTGTGAACTTCAAAACTTTCAGAATCGTCGTATGTCGCAGGTGGATATCTGACAAGATATGGCGAACAGAAGGATAAAATTGCATTTGTAAGTTAATTTTACTATTGATTTAAATTAAAACCGCTTCACCGAATTACGAAATGTAAAAAATGACCGTTAAAAACAGGACATCAAGAAAATTCTGCAGCATCAAGATCCTTTTATCACGGACAACATACTTTTAGAAATACTCAGTTCCCAAACTATGTCTGTACAAGCTAAGAAAAATATAACTTCTGCATTGGGTGACTTTCTGATGACAGTTTACGGAGATAGGTCTGTTAGTATTAATAAAGCAAAGTATTACGTGTTGGTTGTATCTTTTGCATTCTATGATTATAATAACTGTGTTCTGTTCGCAGCCCTCCCAGAGTTGCGAAAGAATGCATGGCAGAATCTCTACTGCAGTTTTTCCCCTTTATTCCTAAAGTAAGTTGGACTGGACTATTACTGCCACTGTACTCAACATATTCACAATACTTATTATGTCCTTGGTGTAACATTTTTGTGTATATGTTGTGTGAAGGAAACATGGTGGTACAAATTGCCCTTCAAGAACCCTTCTGGATGCCTGGAAAACAGGATACACAATAAAAGGCGACACATTGTTGATGAACGAAGAAGACAGCAAATGTCTACAGCGAATGGTGAAATGATGATATCTAACAATCAATCTCAAGGATCTCTATCTCAGCAGCCTCTTGACCCTCAAGGAAACTTTTCATGCAACCAGTAAACTTCTAATTCAACAATGATTCTGGAATTTTAGATTTTGTACGATGCAAGCATGTAGTATTTTTAGTATAGTGGAAAGAGTAACTAATTGCGTTGCAGCTCTTGCTTAAAAATTCTCGTAAAAATAATTGCATTTACTAATTTTTAGTAAGCGCGTGTTTTCTTCAAGTTCATTATGATGGTTTTGCTGTTCATATTTATTTGCAATAATGAGGAGTTGAATAGAATGTGTTTTTGTTTTACTTTCAACTTTGAATTTCGCCAATAAAACCCGAAAGTAACCAAATATTTTAACGCAGTACTAGCAAGTGCATTTTATATTAATTGAATTTAACATAAAATCTGAGGATAAATAAATATTGTGGCAATGTTTGCAATTACTTAACTTAGACTTAACAATTTGTGAGATGTAAACTATTATTATAAAAACGGACCATTTGAGAATGCGTTGGTCCAAGTCAGATAAGGCAATGTAAATAACTACACCCAGCTTTCTAGCTTATTAACTAAACATCGAAAACTTCGACTTCATCAGGGTCATATAGTGATCGCAACTTTCCATTTCCCATGTTTTCTGCCATCATATTATTTACTCGGATATCACTTGATAGGTCAGAAGCCTTTTTGGTACTTAAACCGTTCGGTGCTTTGATCAATTTAGCTGGCATGAAAGGTACAATTTTAACCTCCTCTTGGATCGTCTGCTCTTGATTAGAATCTCCACTTCCAACGTCGTACTTTGTTTCCATCTCTTTCTGGGACAGCGATGTCTCCTATAAATATGGGAACAACGGAAGCGTACTTTAAGCCATGGTCATGTTCGTCAATATTCTTTTGGTGCAGAGGTGCAATACATGTGCGATATTTATAGCAGGTTAAAGATAACGGTAGGTGTGGGTGGAGGATGTGGGGTTAGTAAGACTTTCTTTTCTGACGGATTCAGTCACTTCATGTAGAATTATTTACACAACACAATTCAGCATGAATCTGTATTTTTTACCGTAGAGTACAGTGGGCTTGGTTTATTGCAGGAAGCGGTGAATCAACATTAATGTGAGTTAAAATGTAAGTAGTGTATAGATCGATAAGTGCTACCCAATTACAAATTACAAAAACCATTGCATGTACAAAGTAATTATAATACCCAATGATGATCTAAAACTAATGACGGCTTGAGAAAATGGGAAATCTACGCTACAATTCAGTCAGTATTTGTTCAGCTGTCAATTTCATGGATTGGGGTTGAAATAAATCTTAAAATTGACCATGAGAATTTGAAAGTTAGCGAGATACGAGAACACCAGTGAAAATTCGCAATGAATATCATGTTGGTTCAAATTGAATTAAGAAATTTTTTTGCAATGATTGTAAAAACGAGATATTCATCTGTTAATCTTCTTGCAGTGACATTTATCAATCTACCAAGTTTAAGAGAGTTGGAAATTGAAATTATATTGTAAGAGTAGATCGGTTAAATGCTACTGATGATAACCTTCGCGTATCATTTCTTAACGAAGAAGACCCTTATCAACACCCTTGACTGGCGGGGAAGCAGAGCTTACTTTGGGTTCGTCTTCAGGTCGGTCGACTTCATTCAGCATGGGATCAATTTCAGGATTTTTGGGAGTGCTGCTTGCAGAATGGTTCTCAGGGATTATCGCCTCAGACTCAGGTGGTGGAGGATTTCCTTCGTGTCCGATGATTACTGGAGTCACAGTTGTCTCTCCTTCTGGCTTGCCAGGTCTGATCTTGATAACCTATAATTATTATGAATTGATCAGTGTTTGATTAGCTTATAACATGAATGTACAGACAGATATCTTCAAGGCTGAAGTGAGACTTACTTGGAATTGGAAGAATCCATTTGAGTTATTACCACTGACTTTATGAATAGTCTTGTTCACAGTTACAAGTTGGCCATCAACTACTTTCGTTTCAGAAGTTGAGTTGCTGTAATTCTCTGGAAGTTTGTCGAAATCGACGTTGTCCTCATCGGAATCAGACGGAGAGAAAGGCGAGAAAATGCTGGGCCTTGAGAAGGTCGGTCGCGAGAATGTTGGTCGTGAGAAAAGTGGAGTATTAGGATTGAAAATGCTGGAGAACAAGCTGCTGATTTGTTGATGCATACGATTCACCATTCCTACGAAGCCAATAGAATATTTTGTTAATAGATTGACTTAACTCAACCGATTACTAATAAAGACTTGAGCTTATTAGTGAAGACGAGTAGTTACCATTGAATGGGTCAGAAGAAAATCGAGTATCATTTCGTTCGGTGCTGGAAGCTAGCGGTTTCTGATCTTCACCCTTAACGACTTCAGTGTCCCGATCTTCATCGTCAAAGATGGAAGGTGAGAAGATGGATGGTCTTCTAGAAAAGAAAGGAGACTGGAATCCTGCAAATGGATCTCGGATCACTGCTGGTCTTCGGAAAATGACAATGGATGGGAATCGGACTCCAAAGATAGTTGGAACATCTTCCCCTTCTTTCTCCGTGTCGTTCTTCTCTGGAGTTGCTTTTTCATTTGGAATTTCTTCAATCTTTGCTTCATCCTTCTTGGCAGCGGGGGTGTCTGCAGGTGGAGCGTCTTTTTCTGAGTTTTCAACTGGATCAAAAATTCCAGCAGGAACATCCACAACTACTGGAGCTTGAGATTCTTTCTGTTTGGCGTCTAAAATTATTTTTTAAAAAACATAACCGTATTTAGACAGGAGTAGGAACAAGGCTGCAATGCATAAAAAAGTCATCTGCCTTCATTTTTATTATGCGTGGATATTATGTAATACCGCAAAAAGCACGCTGTTTTATATAAAACATACGTTGCGTTGTACGTAGTGATAAATGAAACAAACATAGCTGACCATTTCATAGCTAAAATGATACAATGTTGTGTTGGCATTGGAATGTTTAAAACAAATATAGAACTCTATTCTGATTCCATATTTCATAATTATAGTTTCATTACATCATCACACCCCTACGCAATATTTATGTAAACTACGTAAAGGTATATAGTTATGCTGCCCACATCTCTCCTATTGAAAACATGCAAAGATTCCTGGATAAGATGAAGCCAGCAAGTGGCAAGGACTATTTAGAATATAATCTGGAAATCTACATTAAATTAGTCAAGCGTACAAAAAACCTTACTCGCGTTGGCTCTCAAGGTCAGACCAGAGTTAAAAAGGTCATCGTTTTTCTGTTTGTAGGATAAAATCTTAACATATCAACCTGATTTCACTTTTGTATTGTAACTACCTACTAAAGTTCAGATGAATTGTATTACGGATCCCGAATAGAAAATAGAAATAGAGCAAGTTCTGGCCAAACTAACGATGACAAAACGACTCAAAAGACTTTTGCGACTTCATTATGATCCTGTTAAGTCATCGTGCATGTATCGAACATTCGATTTTCCAATTATCAATTATAATGTATATTATACATATACTAAAGTTCCCACAAAATAAGCCATATTAGAGTCAATGTTAGCCTGTCATGATTTCATGTTAGTGGAAAAGAATTTAAGAACATTCGCATGCAAATAAAAAGTTTAGTAGAGATGGAAAATGAAACTACGCGTTGAGCTACTTTTAAAATCGTCGACACTAATGTTGGAAAAACCCAATGTCTGTGTAAGCACCTCCTGAGAAATGTAGCTAGCAATTCTAGTTAAATAACAGAATAAGAGCTGAAAAGATAACAGACGCCTACACGCAGACACCTCTCACATAATTTGATTTTGTCCATAAGAAATCTTGAGAAATACATTTTAACCTTCAACAAGGTTATACAGGCAAGTTTCTGCTAAATCTGCCTCGTTCCTTGTCATTCCTTGAGTAGAATGCAGTTCTTATGACCCAAAGTCCCTTCCGGAATTCCCTTAATCCAGTTGCAGCTGCATTTATCATAACCCTGCATACCTGCTGGGACACTTGACGCCTATTTTTCTGTTTGAGATGAGAGTCAGTTCCTTATTGTTGTCCCTTGTCAGAGTCAGTTGAGTCGTCTCAGACATGAATATAAACGTTAGTAAGGAATTTATATAATGTGAGTCTAACGTTGGAAATAACTCTATTTGTTTACTAATAGCACTAGCTCCGATTCAAACAAACGTAGAGTTCAATTGAATTCATAAACTATGCAGAAATAAATAGACCAAGCATCGTTGTTGCAACAATATAACTGGAATATCACATTGCATTTTGCATTATGACTTGTGCGTCCCACAAGTCACGTAAACTGGGTGTGATGATGAAGCTTATGAATGAAGGTGATCTTTAGCCCTACCGATATTCTAACTGTATTGTCTTTATCCTTTACCTACAACGGCATCCAAGAAGACAGGTCAATATCCGTTCAAATGTCTTCAATAACGACAATTAAACTACCTCTGAGTACTCTCGGGATCGAAATAAACACAATAGATGCCAAACAACTTCAAACAAGATCGAGAGATATGCACTTATCCTATATTCTGTCAAGCTGCCTACTTGTACTGTATATGTATATAGTAATTAGTCATCCCTATATTTTATTGAATATCATTTTTGCAATTGAATATCACTTTTAGAAGAAAAGGAGTCGTTGCAAAATTATATACTGAACATCTTTTCGAAACTCATCAGAGGCTTTTGGTGCAGTTTTATGATACGAACATATTTTTAGGTCTCCGAACAAACAATTCAGGCAACTTTCAGATCTTTCTGGGTCAGATCTGAGTAAACAGCCTATTACAATCATCCTGAAGTTTCCCTGTACATATAGTAATGACGAGCATAAGTTAATGAGTCACGTCCGGCATTCTCAAAATTTTAACTATTCACCGTTTGCATTGTAACTACGAATAATGTTCTGTGTGTACGTACACCTCTTTTTTATTATTTGAGTTGACTCGTAACCTACTAAAGATTATTGTAACAAACAAACCGTAAAGAACAAAGAACGGAAGTCTTGTAGCAGTAAAGTACTGACTGAAGTTGATATGCATTCCTTGTGAATCGGATTTCAATCTAATATGCAGAATAACTTCATCCAGGAAAATTGAGCATCTTTCTTTTACCTTGATTCGCGTAAAAATAGTTTCGTATAAATCAAACCTTTCAATTAGACTTGCCTACTAGATAATTAGTTCTCTATGAAGGTATTTATACCGCACAAGACTACTTACTATCAGAACTATTAAGACCAAGGAAGTTCGTACGGTTTAATGCATCGGTCAAGGTTCAATGGGAAACTTAAAAATTGCGACATTCTGCGTTAGATATTTACACAACAGAAAGCTAGCTGCGTTTAATCTAACATCAAACACACTAAAACAATTAATCGTAAGAGATACTCATGTATTACTACATGAAATGGATAGCTTACAAGAATAGGTCTTATAAGTTTGATTGGTTTTCATTCATGTAATGCTTATTGGTCTCAAATGAACAGGCTTAAATGTATTTCTTCAATAACAAATGATGATGAAGATAATTTCCAATTAAGACTTAAACACTTGTCTCTTACCTAAAGCCAAAGGAGAGGCTTGTGCTAAGGCCACCACCAGGGCGAAGCATAAGATACCACCCTTATGCATTCTGAAACCTTGGAAGCTTTCGACTCTGCGAATATGTCTCCTGTCTCAATAAGATCTTCTGTGAAGTATTAAAAAGATCTTCTTCTTCAATATAGAGATCTACACACACACAGAAACAGAACAAGACAAACTTCAGTTGTTTTTATGGCTCTCAATAAAAAAGCAGCTCTTTTCTTATTCTTTTCTGAGAATCTTTTCCTTGGTTTCTAAAGGCACAAAAGTGAGGCACAAAACTTACCTACCAGAACCACCTCGAATGTTGACTGACTTAAACTCACTCTGACAGAACTAATCTCTAGACAATTCTACGTGTGGTTATATACTTTTTGTGGGGGTTCAGATTAGAGAATAGACGAGATACGAGTTTTAGTATTATGACGAATACACTGCGAGAGTCTCTTTATAACCTCAAGTAATAAACAAGTGAATAGAGGATAGAGAGTCGAGAGACCTTTTTCCTCGTAAATGAATAATATTTAATAACTGTGAGGTATCTTCAATTCAATAATGTTGAGATAGACAGAGTAGGCTGTATACTATGTAGTATGTGTTTTGCAGCATGCACACAATATAGAAATGTGTCTTCTTCCAGAGTTTTCTTTCATGACTAACTCCATATAAAGTTATCTAATTTTTGCTTAGTTTATATTCCTTGTCAAAATGACATATAGCCTAATTCTGTCTTCAAACACTTTTTCTTATTGTACCTTGGTTCCATAGAGTTAATATCTGATTTGAATATGAATAATCTCTTCTGAAGTCAGTCTCAAATGAGGGCCCAGTGTGTGTTGATGTTCCAACGCAAGAAGTAGAACAAAAATAGGCCCAAACCACAAGGCTTTTTAGATCTTGAGCATGTTGATTTCTAGTTTCTGGTGTATTGGCATGTATAGTAGTAGTAGTGCACCACTTTCATGAAAGCATGGAAAACTAAGCTCAATGTCAGGAAAATCCGGTCAGGACAATCGATTTTGCTATACAATAAATGTCACTGAAAATCACCATTCTGTGTTTTTCGTCAACTGATCTTGCCTGATCCAACAGAACTGCTACTTGAAAAATATAGAAAGATTTTACAAGCTCTTTTACTGTTGATAGTCTTAATACATACTACGATGCCAATGATGCCATATAAGACGAATGAATTCATACGATATTGCATTCAAGAAAGAAGTCTTATCTCTTATTGGTAAGACTCTATTAGTCATCATCGGGAGATATTTTGCCAATCGTGACCTGCATTCTCAATACGTGTATGTTTGACGCAGTATTATTCACAAGACTGAGAAAGTAGTGTGTGCATCAAAAAATGAGCTTAAAAGCTTTAGTACTTAAAAGAAGTTGTACGTTGAAAGCAGACGCAGAAAATTTATGATGCACTTAATCCAATTAAATATCCGTTTCGAAGTTCTTGTTTACTTCAAACGCTTTATGATGAATTAAGTAATTATATGCTGAGCACAATTACACGTAAGCTTTCGAGAAAATTCGCATGACTCATTCGATCCTGTCTTGTAAGTAAATCAGTGAATTCTGTTCATGTCTCACATCAACTGAGATAAATGAAATGCTGTTACCAGTTGTAAATCTTATTTGTATTTACTGTGGAAGCCTGATTTGCCATCTTCCACCGTTACGAAGTATATGCAAATGATTCGAGTCTCTCCGATTTAGTATGGAATTATAGAAGGATTGTAAGATTTCATATGTGTGACTCATGCAGAATGAGGCAGGCATTGAACAAGGCTCACATGTACAGAAACGGCAATAATGCAAGTTGACTTTCTGCTGAAGAAAGGTCACGTCCATGATACTTTATTTAAGGTAAGCTTTTTATCCAGTGAACAATATAGTGTATGCACACTTTGCACACAAACCAGAACAATAATGAATATTGAATCCGCTTTGCAAATGACAAACTGTCTTTGGTTGATTCTTGAGACAAGAGATCAATCGATTTAATAATATTTGATTGATTAACTACTTCATAGAGAACTTCTGCATTTGTTTCTATTGTGTACTCAGCTCCATAATTAATGGCTTGACACTTTGTTGAATTTTTTATTCTATCGATCGATTCTTGAGTCTATTGATACTGACAATCAAAACTTCATAGAGTAGATAGATACTAACTGATATGATAGGCTAAACGCTAAAATCATGTTACATACAGTAAGTCTTACACTTACAGTACAGTGTTTAATGTTTGTTTACTGAGCATCCTTGTGCTTCAAGTCTGCGATTCAGAAAAATGGTTGCATGCGAGTGCTACTACCGGTCGAAGTTCACATTAAAACCAGTTTCATGGTGAATGATGAGAATATACTGCTGGTCACTTTAGGAGAGTTTAATATGAAATAATACGAATGCTCTATAAATCATATCACTTCATATAATTCTTTGCGTGCAGACTTAATTCACACTGCACCTGCTGCCTGCTACTGATATTGCAGGCCATGATAAATAATTATATATTTTCGTTGTAGAAGTTAGGAATCCCTCGGAACTTCAGAAGTTATAGCTACGTGTAACATTTGGCTAGGTTTTGTACTCATCCCTGTAATAGTTTACAGCTAAAGTCATAATAAAAATATTGTCATTGCAGTATTATCAGACAGCTGCACTAGTTCACGTTGACATTTACTCGCTTCTGCACTAATGTCAACTGCCATAATAATACAATGGGCCTCTGTAAAAAGTCTCATATTGGAAATGTCGTTTGTTCATATTGTGGGTTTGGTCTATTTTCATACAAAGAGCAAACCAAAGCTTACCTTCGTAACTTTTTCCAGCAGCCGATGTCCAAAGATGGGAACAAGGTAATTGTAGGGGAGCCAGTGAAAGAAAACTCCATAAAGAGGATTCCACATTCAAGTGGACACATTCAGGTATATTAGGCTCCACTTGGTGTTTACTGACTATCTTTAAGTTTGAAGAAGTTAATATCAAGCTAAAAACGTATGCATTATATTAATGATTTCCCAGATTGCATGCGGGAAATGCGAACATGTCATTGGCGAAGAACAAAACCAAGGTCCAGACGCATCGAACAAGAAGTACACGTTTCTGGAAGGATCTGTCAAGTACATCCCTTGGAAGTTTTGACGGTTGCCCTTGTCATTTATCATGTAAATGATCGAGTGAACACCACAGGCGAGACAACCAGAAAGTACAAATTCGAGACCCATAAGTGAGGATTTTTATTTGAATGACGCTATGAAGGCAAACTCGTAAGAGATCTTTGTGGTCGATTAATCTTGTATAAATAAAGAAAACTCACGGGTTCGACATTTCCATAAACAGCTTTACTTGATGTCTTCATCAATGAAACCTTTACACAAACTAAAAGGACTAGTCATACTTGTACAAACTTCTGCCCCACTATTATTTATTTAGTATTATAAATATTACAGTATTATTAGTTAGTTTAACAATCCGATGGTGAGATTAAGAATCACTGCCGTACAACTTCTTGATGATTTCAGTAGCACTTGGTTTCCTATTTTCTGGCAGTTCGTATGCATTCTGTAAAATTGAATCAAAATTATATTTATTATATAACCTTTGATGCAATAAACTGTACTGATTTAGTTATTAACGCTGTAGCTCTTGAACTAATTATTTATAGGCTACGAATCTTACATTAGGGAAGCTCAGTAGATTATTATCCGGCGGAAGGTTTGTGAAAGGCGTCCACACTCCTTGAATAGACGGTGCATCGGTATGATGGTAGTTTCGGTAATGCATCTCTCCATATCCAGCAGAAGTCCTGAATACCTCTATCCATTTAGCAACTTCATCTCTGGACATATCATGGAGCGAGAACCATTCCCGTCCGCCATTCACTATATCCAAAA
>Ga0194135_10000133_pt1 | contig 42255 bp, 36 predicted proteins | sample LitLau_LLRF_2013_FD_134024 | JGI IMG/M metagenome (GOLD analysis project Ga0194135, IMG submission 134024) | Freshwater sediment microbial communities in response to fracking from North America - Little Laurel Run_MetaG_LLRF_2013 (version 2) | ecosystem: Environmental > Aquatic > Freshwater >...
ACCCTAAACAGACGTTCGTTAACGAACGTCTGTTTAGGGTTTTCTTGCCTCAAATTTTCAGTTATTTATTTGATATTTGTAAAAAAATAGCTTAGTAATTTTTAGAACAATCCTAAAGTCAGAGATTTATCAATTGGTAAAGCAGCTCCAATTCCCAACCAAATAGCTGCGACAGTGCCTACTAAAAATACAGTAGTAGCTACTGGACGACGGAAAGGGTTTTGAAATTTATTAACGTTCTCTAAAAAAGGTACTGTTAATAATCCTGCAGGTACTGCAGCCATCAAAAGTACACCTAATAATTTATTAGGTACTGTCCGAAGTATTTGAAACACTGGAAAAAAATACCATTCCGGTAATATTTCCAAAGGTGTTGCAAAAGGATTGGCTGGTTCACCAATCATTGAAGGTTCTGGAACAGCTGAACCTACGGTGCATGCAATAGTCCCTGAGATAACTACGGGAAATATGTATAAAAGATCATTTGGCCAGGCAGGCTCTCCATAATAATTATGCCCCATACCTTTTGCTAATTTAGCTCGTAATATAGGATCACTTAAATCAGGTTTTTTTGTTATTAGGATAGGTTGAGATAATCCCCCCAAAGAACTGGAAATGATACTTTAGTATCCACCAGCTCAAGTACTGGCCAAAAATTATATATATAATTCTCTTCAATACCCATAATCCAAATAAATTAATTTTATTGTTTTCTGGATAGTCTTTTACAATTTATATTTAATAAAAAAATACAAAATTTTGACTCATAAATTATTTACTAATGCAATTATTTTTCCTTAGATTCTTCTATTATTCCGATATTTGTTTTCGATGCAATAGGAATGAATGCATTTATATACTATAATATATATATTTATATAAAATATATATAAAACTTGTTTGAATTTGACGAAATCTATTTTCTCATTCAATCATAGAATTATATTTTTTGAGTAAAAACATAAACCCAAAACCCAAGTTTTCATTTTTTTCTGCGAAAAATGATTGGGATAAAAAACACATAATTATTTTTTATGTGACAGATTAAATAAAATTTCTGTATAGCAAAACTAAGTATTTATTGAAGTCACACACTCCCATAATTCATTTTTCCTTTTTTTTCAAAAAATTAATTTTTTTATAGATGTGAAAATTCTAACTGTCTAATAAAAAATAAACTAAATCTATTAGTAAATTTTAGCAGGAAATTGTACTCTAGACTTATCATTTTCTATACTATAATGGACCCGAAATACCTTGCTTCCGAATCATTAGGAAATGCATCAACATGACTATTGCAGTAAGGAGTGGTAATACAAATGTATGTAAACTATAAAAACGAGTTAATGTAGATTGACCTACACTTACACTTCCTCTTAATAATTCAACCAAGGGAGATCCTATTATCGGAATAGCTTCTGGAACACCAGTCACAATTTTAACAGCCCAGTAGCCAATCTGATCCCAAGGCAATGAATAGCCTGTAACACCAAAAGATACAGTTAATACTGCTAAAATGACTCCAGTAACCCAAGTTAATTCACGGGGTTTTTTGAACCCCCCTGTCGGATAAACGCGAAAAATATGCAAAATCATCATTAGAACCATCATACTAGCTGACCATCTATGAACTGAGCGAATAAGCCAACCGAAATTAACTTCAGTCATGATATATTGAACTGATGAGAAAGCTTCAATAACAGTAGGACGATAATAAAAAGTCATGGCAAAACCAGTAGCTACTTGAACTAAAAAACAAGTTAGGGTAATACCACCTAAACAGTAGAATATATTAACATGAGGAGGTACATATTTACTGGTAATATCATCTGCAATCGCCTGAATCTCTAATCGCTCTTCGAACCAATCATATACTTTATTTAGATAGGTCAACAATGTTTTCCCCCTAAAAAAACCGTAAATGATTATTTATGATCATACGGCTAAAACGGATTCAATTTCTAATTCATATATTTAAAAAATTAAACTCATCCTAATCTCAAGTTAATTTATACATTCTCTCTGAATTGTAATTTAAATTTGAGCAATCTCTTCTTTTGTTAATTAAATTGAATATCAAAATTATCAGGTTCAAATCGTAATAACTATTTATAAAACTTTAGATTCTGGTTACGCTCTGATGACTTATGAAAAAATTAATGGATTAAATTTTTTCTTTTCATTTGGATCTATCAAAATTTCTTTTTTCTCCCTTGAATAAATCACAGAGAAAAAAGAAATTTTGATAATATATCGATTACAAAGTCGAATGAATAAGTTTATGAGAATTAATCATAGTTTTAATTTCTATTATTTTTGTGCTTCAGATGCTCATAAAATTGAAAAAAATCTGACAAAGAAAAAACTTCATTATTTAACGTGAAAGGGTTTGAAATCCCATATTATATAAAAAATCGATCAGAACGAGCCGCACACCCATATTCGAAAAATCCTTTTAATTTAATAATTACACGATTGAACTACCCAAAATTGAAAAAGATAATTTTTTCTTATTAAAATCTTTAATATTACCAACTAACCGGAACTCCATCTAATAAAACAGACGAATTATAAAGTTCCAAAATAATAACTAGGAAAATAGCGAAAAGAGCCATTGCAATACCCATAAGAGGAGTTGTTCCCCAACCTGGAGCTACTTTACCATATTCTGAATTTAATGGTTTTAATATATCACCTATTCCACTTTTTTTCCCGCCAGTTTTTGGCGCATCATCCATTATTTGTGTAGCCATAAAATTCTCTGATTAAGTTGAGATTTATTAACTTTGTGTACTATTATATTGGAAATATACATTGAAACTATACCATATTCTTGGAAATTATTAAAAAATGGAAACCGCAACTTTTGTCGCTATCTTCATATCTTGTTTACTTATCAGCTTTACTGGTTATGCTTTGTACACTGCTTTTGGAAAACCTTCTAATGAACTAAGAGATCCTTTCGAAGAACATGAAGACTAAATCTAACTAATGACTCTCTTTTCAGAGAGTCATTGGTCATAAAAAGATTTTTATTTTTTTCCTTTGCTTGGTACTTTAGGTGGTTCTCTGAAGAAAATAGCAAAGAAAATAATACCTAGCGTACCTACCAACGAAAATGTATAAACCAATGCTTCCATATGTTTGTATATTGGGTAAAAATTTACAAAAAATTTTTGTATTTATCAAATGATCATTTCCTCCGGAAAGAAGTTGAGGAAATAAAAACATTTGGGTATACTCAATTTCTATTTATTAGGAAAAGAACATAGAAATATATTTTAGATTTTTCTACCGTTTAGTAGTTAAATCTCCTAATTTCTGAAATGCTCCAAATTCAAGTTGAGCATCCAAATCTGGGTCAATACCTGCAAAAACATCTCTAAACAATGTTCTAGCACCATGCCAAATATGACCGAAAAGGAAAAGAAGAGCAAAAGTTGCATGACCAAAAGTGAACCAACCTCGGGGGCTGCTACGAAACACACCATCTGATTTCAAAGTTGCCCGATCAAATTCAAAAATTTCACCTAATTGAGCACGTCTTGCATATTTTTTCACCGTAGCGGGATCATCAAAACTAACTCCGTCAAGTTCACCGCCATAAAATTCAACGGTTACCCCTACTTGTTCAACACTATATTTAGATTCTGCTCTTCTAAAAGGGACATCAGCTCGAACAATTCCTTCTTCATCTACTAAAACCACTGGAAAGGTTTCAAAAAAGGTCGGCATACGACGTACAAAAAGTTCATTACCTTCTTTATCTTTAAAAACTGCATGACCTAACCAACCGACCGCTATACCATCTCCATTATCCATTGCTCCAGCTCTGAATAAACCACCTTTGGCTGGGTTGTTACCAATATAATCATAAAATGCTAATTTCTCCGGAATTTTTGACCAAACTTCAGATAAATTTGAATTTTCAGCTTTTTCCGAACGAATTCTTCGATCTATTTCCTGTTGAAAAAAGCCTTGATCCCATTGATAACGTGTAGGACCGAACAATTCTATTGGAGTCGCTGCTGAACCATACCACATAGTTCCAGCAACTACAAAAGCAGCAAAAAACACCGCAGCAATACTACTCGACAAGACTGTTTCAACATTCCCCATACGCAGGCCTTTATAAAGTCTCTGAGGAGGACGAACACTAAGATGAAATAACCCTGCTAATATGCCTAAAATACCTGCAGCAATATGATGAGACGCTATTCCTCCTGGAACAAAAGGATCAAAGCCTTCTGCACCCCAAGCTGGTGATACAGGTTGTATTTTTCCTGTTAATCCGTATGGATCTGATACCCATATTCCGGGACCAAATAAACCTGTAACATGGAAGGCACCAAATGCAAAACATAGGACTCCAGAAAGAAATAAATGAATTCCAAAAATTTTGGGCAAATCAAGCGAAGGTTTGCCTGTACGTTCATCACGAAATAATTCCAAATCCCAAAAAACCCAATGCCAAATAGCGGCCGAAAATAATAAACCTGATAACACAATGTGCACGACAGCAACACCTTCATAACTCCATATACCAGCGTTACTTACAGTTTCTCCAGTTATACTCCAACCCCCCCATGATTTGGTTATCCCTAAACGTGTCATGAAGGGTATAACAAACATACCTTGTCTCCACATTGGATCCAGAACGGGATCTGATGGATCGAAAACAGCTAACTCATATAAAGCCATTGAACCAGCCCAACCGGACACTAATGCAGTATGCATTAAATGCACGGCAATTAAGCGGCCGGGATCGTTTGAAACAACAGTGTGAACACGATACCAAGGTAAACCCATAAAAAACCCCTTTCTCAAAGAGAATTAAACGCTATGTAACTTTTTCCTCCAGATTAAAAACTTCTATTATTTGTCAAGCCCTCCTTCAATCATCCCGAAGGTCAACATCATTAAATAAAATATTATTAAGTCCTCTACCAATAAACGTAATCAAAAACATTTTAGCATTTGTGTATCCGGTATCACAGTAAAGAGATTGGTCCCACTATATTTTATTAAATACGGATCCAAATTAAAAATAGATATTCGCGATTCAAGAATCCATAATAAAATGTAATATTCAATAGATAACTATTAGAATAGAATCTGAGTATAATATATTTATCTAAAAACCTACGTTTTAGAATAATCGAGTTGTATTTCCCTCATGGAGTTAAAATAAAATATGCCTATTGGTGTTCCGAAAGTTCCTTTTCGTCTCCCTGGAGAGGAAGATGCCGTATGGATTGACGTATAGTGCGCCTTATTAAACCTTTCAATTATATGGAATTTATATCCATAATTTTATCCGACTGAATTATCCATTACTCACTTGAAATTGATCCATATATCCAAAACTCCAAAGCGTGATGTTTAGATCAAAAACTTATTAATTCAATAAAATCTATGGTTAATTTAAATAAATAAAGTGTTTGAGCTTCTTCCAATGATTGGGGGTGAGAAACAAACTGAAAAAATTAGAAATTATTTGTTTATATGTACAACTAAGAATCGGATAAATTTTCGTATGAAGTAGAAGATAAACCTAAAGATTTAACATCAAATTAATACGGAGATAAGAAAATTGTTGTGATGATACTACAGGTACATCAATGTAAAAAAGAAAGTTCAATGAGCATAAAGCTGGATTGAGCAAAAAAATGTAAAGAAGTCTATAATTTTTTGCAATTATTCAAGCTGTATGCACTTAAAAATGCTCGTACAGTTTCTATAAGAAAAAGATGATGAATTTATCTTAATCAATCGACTTTATCGAGAAAGATTACTTTTTTTGGGTCAACAAGTTGATGATGAAATCGCAAATCAACTTATTGGTATTATGATGTATCTTAACGGAGAAGATGAAAGTAAAGATATGTTTTTATATATAAATTCCCCAGGGGGGGCTGTTTTAGCCGGAATTTCCGTTTATGACGCGATGCAATTCGTAGTCCCTGATGTACATACAATTTGTATGGGACTAGCAGCTTCAATGGGTTCTTTCATTTTAACTGGTGGAGAAATTACCAAACGTATAGCACTACCTCACGCTTTGTGTCAATGTGTCTTTCCCTTATATTTATGTCTAACACCGGAAAAGTGGAAAATAACACGACATATCTTTTTTATATTAAACTGAGAAAAATTCAATATAAAAAAAATATTTTTAACGAGTTTGTTTTAGCGTCATAGACTCATGAGTAAACTTTTACTTAAAAAAAATTTAATTGAAAGAAACTTTGTAATTGTTTAATAAAATTGAATAAGATCAGTTTATTTTTCATATAGCAACAGAACGATCGTGAAACCTAGGAAAAGATGGTTTTTTAGATTATTATTATGAATAATAATAATAATAAGGTATTCATAATTCAATTTCGCTATGAAAATTGGAAACAAATATCGAATCTATTATAGAGCTGTATGCAAGTTGAAATGCATGTACAGTTCATATATTTTATTTTAAGTTCTAAAGAAAAGATTAGAATATTGTTTATTAATTAGGGTAATGATTCATCAACCAGCTAGTTCTTATTATGATGGGCAAGCTGGGGAATGCATTATGGAAGCCGAAGAAGTTTTGAAACTTCGCGATTGTATTACTAAAGTTTATGTACAAAGAACGGGTAAACCTTTATGGGTTATTTCCGAAGATATGGAGAGAGATGTTTTTATGTCAGCGAACGAAGCAAAAATTTACGGTATTGTTGATTTAGTTGCTATAGAAAATAATTCAAATTCTGCAAATAATTAGAAATAAAATATAAATTGATTTGCTAGGGTTGGATTAATCCCAAACCGTGAAATTCTGCATACAAATTAAAATGCCTACTATTCAGCAACTAATTCGGAATAAAAGACAACGAATTGAAAATAGAACAAAATCCCCAGCTCTGAAGGGATGTCCTCAACGTCGGGGGGTATGTACTAGAGTGTATGTGTGACTTGTTTGGATCAAACACTTGCCTTATAATCGAGATAATTATTGCAGATAAACTCTTTATATAGTAATTAAAGTGGAGATACATCATTTATTTTAAATGAAATTTATAGTTTTTTTTGGTGCAAATCCGACCACCTTTTATTTTGGATAGAAAATCATTCCTCAATGGTAGCGATTGATCATCAATCCATTAAGCGAGGAATATTATCACAATTTCTCACATAAAGAATAAGTTATTGAAAAAATGAAATAAAAAGGTCAGCTATTGAGCAAACTTTTTTCAAACATGCCGTTAATGAAATTCTTATTTTGGTTAGATAAAAAGCATAGAATCAGTATCTATACAAATAACTGGTACTAATTGAATTAACTTTGGCAATTTAAAAGGACCAAATCGTTGAAGTAGAAACTATAGAAACAAAGGAATTCATGATTTTACTTAGTTAGAGGTTTCATCCCTCTCTTAGTAAGAGATTATCAAATTAATTAAAAAATTATGTTAGGGAAAGTTATAACAGCAAAAGCTTTTGGAATTTTTATTTTATACATTGGAAATATAGAAATTTAACAAGTAAAAAATTGGATAAGATAAGTCCAAATATCTTGGAGGGAATAGTCGGAACTATGAAAAAACTAAGCAATATTTTTTAATGATTTATTTTTTCTATTACATAAAAGTTTTCTAATAATTCGAAGGAGCACAGACTAATGACTAGGGTTAAACGTGGTTGCGTAGCACGAAAACGTCGTAAAAATATTCTTACACTTACATCTGGATCTCGTGGAACCCATTCAAAACTTTTTCGAACTGCCAACCAGCAAGGAATGAGAGCATTAGCCTCCTCTCATCGTAATAGAGGTGAAAAAAAACGAGATTTTCGTCGTTTATGGATTGCTCGACTTAATGCAGCAGCACGAGACAATGGAATTTCCTATAATAAATTGATAAAATATTTGTATCAAAATAGAATCTTTCTGAATCGAAAAATACTTGCTCAAATAGCTATATTAGATAAAGTCGCTCTTTCTACAATAATTGAAATAATCGCACGAAGAGATAAATAGTAAAGGAACCTCTCCGGGAGTTTTTTTTTAATAAACCTTCCGGGAGGTTCCAATGAAGGAAATAAGTTTATATAGAAAATAACAAATTAATTTTCGTTATTAAGAAAAGGTAATAAGGCTAAAACACGAGCTCTTTTAATAGCTAAAGTCAGGAAACGCTGTTGTTTCGAAGTTAATCTATTTGTTCGTCTAGATAATATTTTTCCCTGTTCACTAATAAATCTTCGAAGCAAACTTATATTTTTATAATCAATGAATTCTCCAGATCTAATTGCTGGAATACGTTTACGAGAGGACCCTCTAGATTTGGTCATAAATTAATTCTATAAAATTTTAAAATATTCTTTATTTTTTTATTTCTTTGTGAATAGTATGGCCACCACAATAACGACAAAATTTTTTCAACTCTAATCTCATTGATGTATTCCGACGATTTTTTTGAGTTGTATATCGAGAAATACCTCGATATCTTTTCTCAGAATTTTCCGCACAATTAATACATTCTAAATTAATGGTTACTCTTATTTCCTTACTTTTAGCCATAAATTTCTTTGAAAATTTTAGGTTTTATAATAAAACCTGTTTGAAAAATATTGATAAAATAACTTATTAAGTTATATTCGGGACAAAAAAATGATATCTATTTTTAATGAAAAAAAGTTTAAAAACTTAGTAGGTTAATAATTTATATCTGGTTTTGAAGAAAAGGAAGAACTAAAGCATCTGGAAAAAAACGATTAATTTCTATTGATAAACCAGCTAAAAATCCAAACCACAATGTAGCTAAAACAGGTGCTGTAGATAAATAGGTTTTTGCATCTTGCATCGTTAATTCCTCTCATTTCTCTAAGATAATTTGTTCCATATTTTTATTTGTAGATTGATATTATAATACAGACGCTATAGCCTAAATCCCCAAGAAAGATACTACTATAATTTAATGTAGTCTTCCTCCTTTTTCATCTATCGATTGCAAAGATAATAACTAAAATAATTTAAGTATAATAATTATGTAGATTTTGAATCTTAGGGATGTAGCGCAGTTTGGTAGCGCGTTTGTTTTGGGTACAAAATGTCGCAGGTTCGAATCCTGTCATCCCTATCTTTATATTTGATATATAAAGATTGTTAAAAAATTTAGAAACGCTCTTAGTTCAGTTCGGTAGAACGCAGGTCTCCAAAACCTGATGTCGTAGGTTCAAATCCTACAGAGCGTGATTTCTCTAACTTGAAGAAATTTGAAATCAAAAAATGATTCAAAGATCTAATTGGTCTCCACGTCGATATTGCAAATATGCAGTTACAAATAAACCAAGTAACGTTATAGGAATTAACCCCGGAACAATCCCAGAGAGTAAAGCTTCAACCATTTTTTTGATCTTATAAACCAAAATAATATCTAATTAATTGATTATTTTAGTTCGTTATTGATCCCAAATTAATTTTTTGGGAAATACAATGGAATTTTATATCCCGATGAATCATTTTTCCTAAATAAGTTCTATCTTACTCAAACCAATAAATAACACTAATGCTAATGTTAAAGCCCCGATCAGAAACAAAGAATAACTAATTATTATAAGCATGAAAAACCTAATAAGATGTTGCATATACTTGAATCAATAAATTATATAAAATTTTTTGATAGGAGAAAATCAAAATTTTTTCATACGGAAAAGAACTATAAAGAACTATATAGCAAATGTTACTAATATTAATGATGACGATAATGTTAAAGATAATTATATTATAATTATATATATAATATGATGGTGATAATAATATTTTTCAAAATTTTCCTTGCTGCGTCAAAGGAACATTAGCTATACTAAGTCAGTATGGTTCAAAAATACCTTTGGTATAGAATTGACAACATAACAAGATTAAGGGAATAAAAAATTAGCAGATTTAAAAATCTTAGAATTTTTCTTTTCTGTGAAATAGATTCCTCTTGTCTTTACAAATATATACGGAGCTAACCATGTCTGGAAATACAGGAGAGCGTCCTTTTGCTGATATAATCACCAGTATTCGATATTGGGTAATCCATAGCATTACTATACCTTCCTTATTTATTGCGGGATGGTTATTTGTCAGCACAGGTTTGGCTTATGATGTGTTCGGAAGTCCCCGTCCAAATGAATATTTTACGGAAAATCGACAAGAAATTCCACTAATAACCGGCCGTTTCAATTCTTTGGAACAAATTGATGAATTTACAAAATCCTTTTAGGGGGTATTAATGACTATAGATAGAATTTATCCAATTTTTACAGTGAGATGGTTAGCCGTTCATGGGTTAGCCGTACCTACAGTTTTCTTTTTGGGAGCCATATCAGCAATGCAATTTATCCAACGATAAACTATTAGAAAAATCTTAAAGCTATGACACAACCAAATCCAAATAAACAAAGTGTAGAATTAAATCGTACTAGCCTCTATTGGGGCTTACTATTAATATTTGTGCTTGCTGTTCCATTTTCCAATTATTTTTTTAATCAAGAGAAATAACGTCTTTGCCTCATCTGGAAAAAATACTTTTTTCTATTATTTGTAACTGTGTATGTCTTTAGATATGACCATTTAATAAAATTTTGAAAACAAGGAGGTTAAATTCAATGGCCAATACTACCGGAAGGATTCCTTTATGGCTAATCGGTACTGTAGCCGGTATCATTGTAATTGGTTTAGTAGGTATTTTTTTCTATGGATCATATTCTGGGTTGGGATCATCTTTATAGGCCGAAAATGAAATAATAAATATAAAGATTTGATTCCAATAAAAAACTTTACCCTTTTTAATAAAAAGGGTAAAGTTTTTTATTTGATAAAAGGGATAAAAAGCTAGAAATTCATTTCAGCTAATTGTACTTTTTCAAATTGTTTCTTTTTGAGCACCAAAAAGATCTGCGCAAGAATGACTGACCCGAAAAAAACAAGAAGACCTTGAATCCGTAATGGATCCTGTAAAACAATTTCTGCATCACCTTGCCCGAAACCACCAACATTAGGATTGTTAGTTAAAGGTTGATCCATTTTTACAGTTTCCCCTTCTGAAATAATAAGTTCGGGTCCTGGAGGTATAATATCAATAACTTCATGACCATCTGATATGTCATTTATCACAATTTCGTAACCACCTTTCTCTTTACGTAAAATTTTATTTATTTTACCTGTAGCTGAAGAATTGTAAACTGTATTATTGCTTTTACTCCCATCGGGATAAATTTGTCCTCTTCCTCTATTTCCACCAACATAAATGGGATATTTTAAAAAATAAGCATCTTTATTAGTAGCTGGATCTGGAGAGAGGATTGGAAAAACAATTTCACTATACTTTTTACCTGGAACAGGACCTATTACCAAAATATTTTTTTTCTCGTCGCTGTATGGCTGAAAGAAAAGGTTGGCCATTTTTTCTTTTATTTCCGGGGGAATACGATCAACAGGAGCTAATTCAAAACCTTCAGGTAAAATTAAAACTGCTCCAACATTTAGACCCCCTTTTTTCCCATTAGCAAGTACTTGTTTCACTTGTAAATCATAAGGAATTTTAACAACCGCTTCAAACACCGTATTTGGAAGAACCGATTGTGGTACCTCTATATCGACAGATTTTTTGGCTAGATGACAATTTGCACAAACAATACGGCCTGTAGCTTCTCGAGGATTTTCATATCCTTGTTGCGCAAAAACCGGATATGCTTCTGAAAGGGATGGCCAAATAATTATATTTATAATACTTATCCAGGAAATCGATCGCGTTACCCATTTTAGAATTAAGTTATTCAATTTTCTATTTTGCATAGTTCCATTATCCGTTTCAAATAATTTTAATGAGTAAAATAATTTATTTAAATTACTCGATTTGAGGCATTTGCCATTCTCCTAGCAATAAAAATAAAAATTTAAAAATTTTCTAATTTTGTTTGAATTTATATGTAAAAAAATTCAAATAGTTTTTTCATCTCTTATCAAATAATTGAAATTATGACGAAAAAAACTAATTCATTCATTCATGGTATGATAAGTTGCTACGATGGAAGGCGATATACGATTTAAATGACGAAAAATCAAATATTTAAAAACTGTATCTAAAATAACTGGAAATGTTGATACAAAACAAGAAATTACCTGTTTATTATGAACGAAACCAAAATGTTCTAAACAAGAACTTATTACAAGTTCCCAACCATGAGGGGAATGAAATCCAATACATAAATCAGTTAATAAAAGAATGAGGAAAGCTTTCATTGTATCACCCAAACTATAAAACAATTCTTGAACCCAAGAATTTAAAATAACAAGACGCTCTTTACCGAAAATGAGAAAACTACTGAGGGTGATGAAATAAATAATATCTGTGGATAAATGTGAAATAGTTTCAATACTATCATCGTTATAATTTTCAACTAATTTAACAGTTTGTTGGTGTATCCCACCAGTCAAATTTTTTGATTGTATTGTAAACGACGAATTTGTTATAATTTGATCTAACCAAAAAAGTTCTTCAATTTCTTGAAGTTTTTCTAAAGCTTTTTCTTCTTGAAAAGAAGTCAAAAAAATTTGTGATTGATTATTATTCCACCAATTATAAATCCAAGGTTCTGAAAAACATTTTTGAAAAAAGAGGGCAATTAATAAGGGAATAATAATTAAACATCCAATATACTGCAAAGAAGCTAAAGCTTGATATTTTGCTAATCTAAACTCTTGAAGTACTAATGAGTTCGATTGATTCGTTAATTCTGCTTTGAATCTCGAAAGAGTACGTGTTATTGACCGTGGTAATAAACCAATAGATTCATAGGATATTGTCGTCAATCCAGGTCTTTTTATTCCCAATACAGCATATTCATTCCCATCTTTCGAATCAATAGATGTTGATAACGTAAATAAATAGTAACGTCGCCATACGTATAAATCATTCAGAGTAGCTTCAATCCAAGCTAATTTTCTATTACTTTTTCTAATCAATGCTTTCTCTGAATTATCGGTAAAACTGACATCTGTTTGTAGTGATTTGTTTTCATAAGATTTATATTTCAAGATTTTATCTTTGAAAAAAAAACTTTGGAACTTATTCAACACTATAAATTTAAAAAATTGAGGAAAATTGGTGAAAGATAAACCAAATTGATATTTAAGAAGACTTAGATATATTATAAAAACAGAATTATTTAATTCTGTATTTGTATAGAAAAGAATGGATTGCCAGGAACGTTTTGAAGAAAAAAGCATATTTTTATATAGAAAATAATTTCTCTTTATTTTCTCTATACGTTTGCTAGCCTGATAAGCTTTTTCAAGATACTTATAGGGTACTATTTGCCAGTAGGGTGGGTTTTTCATGAAATAATTTGATTTTGCTAAAAAAAAAATTCTTTTTTTTCTCCTTATCCAGGAAAACTAACTTTATCAAATAAATGTCTTTCAAATCCCCTCAATAGAAAGTTTTGAAAAACGAGCTAATTCTGCTGCTTTAGTTTCCATTTCTTCCAAGGTTGAATATTCTTCAATACGACTTAACGGAATATTTTGTTGACTTTTCATTCTAATATAAAGAACTCTACGAGATAAAAATCCTTCTTGAACTTCCATACGTATTGCTTGAATATCCTCAATACAAAATTGAATAAGAATTCGACGATTTTTTCCAGGAAATCCCCAACGAAAAAGCGAAAAAATACCTTTTCGTTTATCAAATCTATTATAGCCACTGCCTACGTTCCACCAAATAGTGAACCATAAATATAAACTAATAAACGAACCTGCTATACCATAGAAAAACATTACAAGTCCTTGTGGAATAAATAAAATTTGCTCGGCGGATAAAAATGGTATTAAATCTTTTTGCAAATAACTCGAGAATCCGACAGTAGAAAAACCTAATGCACCTAATAAGATAATAGAAGCCCAACAAAAATTCCCAATTCTTCGAGACCCGGTTACAAAATCTACTCGAATATCTTCAATTTGTGAATTCATAACAAAACAAAATCTCCTAAAAATAATTGAAGTTTTTTGAAATTAAAGCTAAAATAAATGACGAACAATGAAAAAATATTTTATATTATGAATATAATATGAATAACTTTTTCATTGTTCATCATTTATTTACCAATGAAATTTATTTCTATAGGATATAATCTCGTTCGATATATATAAACAAAGAAGCCATTGTAATAGCTGGAAAAACCGATCCTACTAAAGGTACAAAAATTGAAGGTAAGTAAGAAGCTGTCATGAGAAATTACCTCAGAATTAAATTATGGAAAATAGAGATAAACAATCTATACTATATTTTACGAAAAAACCGACTAAATAAGAATTATATGTTATTCTAATAAATAATATATCGTTTTTATCAAATATTCAAAAAATAGTATAACGTGATTAATTTCTCATCCAAAAAACACTTCATTATAATCTTTGCGGGGAGCTGAGGCATATAGTTCAAAAATTTCACTTAAAACACCTTTTAATAAATTTCGGGGAACAATCAAATCCAATAAACCATGATCAAATAAAGATTCAGCGACTTGAAAACCATCTGGTATTTTTTGACGTAAAGTTTGTTCAATTACTCGTTTACCAGCAAATGCAATATAAGCCTTAGGTTCAGCAATTATTATATCGCCTAACATACCAAAACTTGCAGTAACTCCTCCTGTTGTTGGATAGGTAAGAATAGCTATGTAAAGTAATTTTTTCTGCGCTTGATGAATTTGTAAAACCGAAGAAATTTTAGCCATTTGCATCAAACTCAATGTACCTTCTTGCATTCTTGCTCCACCCGAAGAACAGACTATTATAACTGGAATCGATTTTAAAGTTGCGTATTCCACAAGACGAGTTATTTTTTCTCCGACGACTGAGCCCATACTACCTCCCATAAATTGAAAATCCATAACTCCAAGCGCAATGGCAGTTCCATTCAATTTACCTATACCTGTTTGAATAGCATCAGTTAAGCCCGTTCTTTTTTGGTAAAATACAATTCGATTTTTATAAGAATCTTCGTCGGAAAATTTGAGAATATCCCGAGCAGTCATATCTTCATCCATTGGAAGCCAAGTTCCATGATCAATCAGGAGTTCAATTCTTTCCGTACTACTCATCTGTAGATGATATCCACATTCTTCGCAAATTCTCTTATTTTGTCTCAAAAATCGAACATATAGCATATTTTCGCAATTATCACATCTAGTCCATAAACCTTTGGTCGTATCAATCTTTATATATTTATCTTTTTCCTTCTCACTAAATATATACCCTTTTGTAGCTTTTTCAATAAAAGCTCCGATTAACCCACCAAATTTTCGTTTATCTTCAAACCAATTCATCAAAGACATCCAAAATTCCCTCCTTTTTTTTACTCATTTATTATGAGATATCAAGAAAACAAAAAATTAAAATTTAATTTTTTTTTAACGTTATGAGGAATGAATGGTAAAGTCCAAGATGTCATCTTTTCTTATATGAAAAAACACGAAATTGAAAATTCCAATTAACTAATTTGATAATAAAACGAAATATTTTATTTTACAAAAATGAAAAAGTTTTTATTTATAATAAAATATGCATGAAAAAATTATAAATAATTGTTCAAAATGGGTTAGAAGGGACTCGAACCCTTGACCTTATGCTTCGGAAGCATGAACTCTAATCCACTGAGCTACAAACCCAATTAATTATTCGAGGAATCTTTTGTTTTTCTCACCCCAATTATGGGGTGAAGAAAATAAGGGAGAACTTTATAAAGTATCTATTGTTTCGTATTCAAATTTAATTTCTTTCCAAACTTCGCAAGCAGCAGCTAAATCTGGACTCAATTTAGTAGCTTCACGAATAATTTCATTACCTTCACGAGCAAGGTCTCGTCCTTCGTTACGTGCTTGTACACAAGCTTCTAATGCAACTCGGTTAGCAACTGCACCAGGGGCATTTCCCCAAGGGTGTCCCAAGGTTCCACCACCAAATTGTAATACAGAATCGTCTCCGAAAATTTCAGTAAGAGCCGGCATATGCCAAACATGGATACCACCAGATGCTACGGGTAATACGCCAGGCAGGGAAACCCAATCTTGTGTGAAGTAAATACCACGACTTCTATCTTTTTCGATATAATCATCACGTAATGAATCAACAAAACCTAGAGTTACATCACGTTCTCCTTCCAGTTTACCCACAACAGTACCAGCATGGATATGGTCTCCACCAGATAAACGCAATGCTTTAGCCAATACACGGAAATGCATACCATGATTTTTCTGTCTGTCGATAACAGCATGCATCGCACGGTGAATATGAAGAAGTAAACCATTATCTCTACAATAGTGAGCTAAACTAGTGTTTGCGGTGAAACCACCTGTAAGATAATCATGCATAACAATTGGTACACCCAATTCTCTAGCACATGCGGCTCTTTTCATCATTTCCTCACATGTCCCTGCAGTAGCATTTAAGTAATGTCCTTTAATTTCACCGGTTTCAGCTTGAGATTTGAAAATAGCTTCTGCTACAAATAAGAAACGATCTCTCCAACGCATAAATGGTTGAGAATTCACATTCTCATCATCTTTTGTAAAATCAAGTCCACCACGAAGACATTCATAAACAGCTCTACCATAATTTTTAGCAGATAAACCTAATTTGGGTTTAATGGTACAACCTAATAAGGGACGACCATATTTATTTAATTTGTCTCTCTCAACTTGGATACCGTGAGGCGGACCTTGGAAAGTTTTTACATAAGCTGGAGGAATTCGTAAATCTTCAAGACGTAAAGCTCGTAAAGCTTTGAATCCAAAAACATTTCCTACAATAGAAGTGAAAAGATTGGTAACGGAACCTTCTTCGAATAAATCTAATGGATAAGCTACATAAGCAATATATTGATTTTCTTCGCCAGCAACAGGTTCAATATCATAACATCGGCCTTTGTAACGATCAAGACTTGTAAGCCCGTCAGTCCACACAGTAGTCCATGTCCCAGTGGAAGATTCGGCAGCTACTGCTGCTCCTGCTTCTTCAGGTGGTACTCCAGGCTGAGGAGTCATACGAAATGCTGCCAAAATATCCGTTTCTTTCGTCTCATAATCAGGCGTATAGTAAGTTAATCTATAATCTTTAACACCAGCTTTGAATCCAACACCTGCTTTAGTCTCCGTTTGTGGTGACATAAGTCCCTCCCTACAAATCAATTTATACTCTAGCAAAGATGAGGTCTACTCGATAGTGAGATTTGAAAAAATTTATTACTCAAAAAAAGTTTTATCCTTATAAATTCGCTATATTTTTCAAATGAATAAAACATCATTATTATTGTATATTGTTTGTAATATGTAATGCAACCCGGTTATACATTTATGCTCACATCTAGCAATATTTTCTTCCCCCTTTACAGATTGACTCAGAACGATTTATATTCTGTAGAATAATTTTCCACTCAATATAATTTTGAATTTCAAAAAAAAATTATATCAACGTTATAAATCCCATCCTTGGATGCAAATTATAGATATATATAATATATATATATATATTTATTTATATATATCACATTTATATATGGATCATATATCTGAAAATATCATCGATATAAGAACAAAATAATGATATTATGACCTAAATTCAAATTTTGTTTTTTCTCTCCCAGATATTATGTTTTATTATTAATTGATCCCCCGATACAAAGTATTTTTTCCTTACAATTTATTATAATCAACTTAAAAAAAATTATGAGAATGAATCTTCTATTTCCTGGAACTTCTACACTTATTGCTAAGAATGTGGGAAATATTACTCAAATTATTGGTCCAGTACTTGATGTTGCTTTTTCACCTGGCAAGATGCCAAATATTTATAACTCCTTAATTGTTCAAGGTCAAAACGCCGCAGGTCAAGAAATTAATGTGACCTGTGAAGTTCAACAATTATTAGGAAACAATAAGGTTAGAGCTGTTGCTATGAGTGCTACTGATGGGTTAATGCGAGGAATGGAAGTTATTGACACTGGCGCTCCTTTAAGTGTTCCTGTTGGTGAAGCAACTCTTGGAAGAATTTTTAATGTTTTGGGAGAACCCGTTGATAATTTAGGTCCGGTAGATGCTAGCACAACATTCCCAATTCATCGAGCAGCGCCCGCTTTTACTCAACTAGATACGAAATTATCTATTTTTGAGACGGGAATTAAAGTTGTGGATCTTCTCGCACCTTATCGCCGTGGAGGAAAAATTGGATTATTCGGAGGAGCCGGGGTTGGTAAAACAGTACTTATTATGGAATTAATTAATAATATTGCTAAAGCCCACGGAGGCGTATCGGTGTTTGGGGGAGTAGGAGAACGTACTCGTGAGGGAAATGATCTTTATATGGAAATGAAAGAATCCAAAGTAATTAATGAGGAAAATATTTCGGAATCGAAAGTAGCCTTAGTATATGGTCAAATGAACGAACCTCCTGGTGCTAGAATGAGGGTTGGTTTAACAGCTTTAACTATGGCAGAATATTTTCGAGATATAAATAAACAAGATGTTCTTTTATTTATCGATAATATTTTTCGATTTGTTCAAGCCGGATCAGAAGTTTCTGCTTTATTGGGAAGGATGCCATCAGCAGTCGGATATCAACCAACTTTAAGTACGGAAATGGGTACTTTACAAGAACGAATAACTTCTACAAAGGAAGGATCCATAACGTCTATTCAAGCTGTTTATGTACCTGCAGATGATTTAACAGATCCTGCGCCTGCTACAACATTCGCACACTTGGATGCGACTACAGTTTTATCCAGAGGACTTGCGGCTAAAGGGATTTATCCTGCTGTAGATCCTTTAGATTCTACTTCTACGATGCTACAACCTTGGATTGTAGGTGAAGAACATTACGAGACTGCACAAGGGGTGAAACAGACTTTACAACGATATAAAGAATTACAAGACATTATAGCTATTTTGGGATTGGATGAATTATCTGAAGAAGATCGTTTAACGGTAGCAAGAGCAAGAAAAATTGAGAGATTCTTATCCCAACCTTTTTTCGTTGCCGAAGTTTTTACTGGTTCTCCAGGGAAATATGTTAGTCTGCGCGAAACGATAAAAGGTTTTCAAATGATTCTTTCTGGAGATTTAGACAGTTTGCCGGAACAAGCTTTTTATTTAGTTGGAAATATTGATGAAGCTACTGCAAAAGCTGCTACTTTACAAGGTTAAAAAATGACATTAAATCTTCGCGTAATGGCACCTAATCGAATTGTTTGGAATTCCGAAATTCAAGAAATTATTTTATCAACAAATAGTGGACAAATTGGCATATTACCTAATCACGCTCCCCTGTTAACAGCTTCGGATATAGGGGTTGTAAAAATACGTCTTAAGGAACAATGGTCTACTATGGCTTTAATGGGTGGTTTCGCCATGATAGAAAATAATCAGATGACCATTTTAGTTAATGAAGCTGAAAAAGCAAATGAAATTGATTTGCAAGAAGCTCGAGATACCTTTGGAAAAGCTAAAAGCAATTTAACTCAAGCAGAAGGAAAAAAACAAGTTATTGAAGCTAATTTAGCTTTTAAAAGAGCTAAAGCTAGACTGGAAGCAATAAATACAAATATTTCAGGTATCATTAATTAATGTTTCAAATATATAAAATCTACTAGCCCAACAAATATTAGGTGTTATTTAAAGTGAAATAACACCTAATATTTTGAATTACCTACTATTGGATTCGAACCAATGACTCTCGCCGTATGAAAGCGATACTCTAACCACTGAGTTAAGTAGGCGTTGGGCTTACTTATATCATATATATATATATATTGAAATGAAAAAATATTATCTGATAAGCTTGACAAAGAGTAAGGAAAAAATCATAATAATTATGATCGTTAATAATACATACAGTATTAATATAAAGGGCTATAGCTCAGTGGTAGAGCGCCTCGTTTACACGTGCGCCAATGATTGTTGGAAAAATCATCGAAATATTCGATTCACAAGTAAATTTGTGAAATAAAAATAATTGTCTTACTCTCTTAACTTAAGAAAAAAATAGCCTGACAAAAAAAGATTCAATTTTTGGATCGAAATATTATTAAGATTGATATGGTTAATCTTTAATTCCTTCAATGATTATACATGATGAGAACATTACGGGGATCTTTAGATACTCTTTTTTCCGCTATATGAACTTTAAGGTGTATAAAGTTTCATAAGAATCAAGCAGGAGAGACTCTATCTTGAGTATATCCATGTATACAAAAGAACAAACCTAAGTCAAATTTTCATTTTTTCAAAAAACTTTGGGATTGCTAAATGAAACACACGGAATCATCTTATTAATGATAATAAAAGTAAAGGATGATAAAATAACTAAATTGAATATTAGTTAGTTACTAAGCCCAATGCATAGAAAAATGCATGTTGGGTTTTTGAAAGAGGTTATAAGAAAAAATTAATAACTAAAATACAAACTCTTTCACCGAGAATGTCTACGGTTCGAATCCGTATAGCCCTAATCTTCACATTTTTTTGACTATTAAATTTTAAGTTTTCTTTCCGAAAAAAATATTTAGTAATATTAACAATCTTGACTCAAAATTTTAAGTATTATCTGGAATGAAAAGGGTAGAAGAGTAGAATAATATACAGGATATTACTATATCACACATTGAAGTTTGATGTATGGGCAATTGAGAAGTAAGATACGTAATGATCAGATAACAAAAGATGTTATTGATTTTTTATTTTGAGGGGGATGCAATGTTTCAATCACAAAAATATGAATATTTTTGGATATTTCTATTAATAGTTACTCTACTTCCTATCATAGTTTTTTCAATTTCAAAATTGATAACACCTGAAAACGAAGGGCCGGAAAAATTGACTATTTACGAATCAGGTATAGAGCCAATGGGGGATGCTCGTATTCAATTTCAGATTCGTTACTATATGTTTGCTCTAGTTTTCGTTATTTTCGATGTAGAAACCGTTTTCCTTTATCCATGGGCTATGAGTTTCTATGATTTTGGAATATTGTCTTTTATAGAAGCTTTAATTTTTATTTCTATACTTATTCTTGGTTTAATATATGCATGGCGAAAAGGAGCATTGGAATGGTCTTAAATTCTATAAATAATCTTTCTGAAAATAATTTTGGAAGAAAATTAACTAACAATATTATAAATGATATAGAATCCTCCTCACTTGATAGAACTTTTACAGATTCAATTATTCTGACAACTTTTAATGATTTTTCAAATTGGGCTAGACTCTCAAGTCTATGGCCCCTTCTTTATGGCACAAGTTGTTGTTTTATTGAATTTGCCTCATTAATAGGCTCACGATTTGATTTCGATCGTTATGGTTTAGTTCCTAGATCTAGTCCTAGACAAGCTGATCTTATCATAACAGCTGGTACTGTTACTATGAAAATGGCTCCGTCTCTAGTTAGATTATATGAGCAAATGCCCGAACCAAAGTATGTTATTGCTATGGGTGCCTGTACGATAACGGGTGGTATGTTTAGTACGGATTCTTACACAACGGTTCGCGGAGTAGATAAATTAATTCCTGTTGATATTTATTTACCTGGTTGTCCACCCAAGCCAGAAGCTATTATCGATGCTGTAATAAAACTCCGTAAGAAAATATCTCACGAAATATATGGTGATCGGGAAAAAATTGAACAAGGTAGAAGATACTTCACTATAAATCATCAATTTGCTTTGTTATTAACTGAAAACACGAACACATCTAATCAACTATCATCAAATCAAGTTTTTCAATTTGAAACAACTTCGGTGAAGTCAAAATTAGAGTTTAAAAAAATTGAGAAAAAATCTAAAATCTTCTCATCTTCTGAAAAAAAAACAATAATTGAGAAAAAAATTATACGATATGGTACACGCTAAAAACGATAATAATAAGATACAAGGACGATTATCTATTTGGTTAATTAAGCATGGTTTAACTCACAGACCTTTAGGCTTCGATTATCAAGGTGTAGAAACTTTACAAATTAGATCACAAGATTGGCCTTCTCTAGCTGTTTCTCTATATAGTTATGGGTTCAATTACTTGCGTTTACAATGTGCATACGATGTTGAACCAGGTGGTTTATTGGCTAGTGTATATCATTTAACGAAGGTATATGATAATGCGGATCAACCCGAAGAGGTATGTATTAAAATTTTTGTATCAAGAAAAAATCCGGTAATTCCATCTGTTTTCTGGATATGGAAAAGTGCTGATTTCCAGGAACGGGAATCTCATGATATGTTTGGAATCATTTATGAAAATCACCCATATCTTAAACGTATTTTAATGCCTGATAGTTGGATAGGTTGGCCTTTACGTAAAGACTATATCATACCTGATTTTTACGAATTGCAAGATGCATATTAGTGATCGGAAGAATGTAATACATGCATACATATTATGTATGTATTGCATGGAAATGCGTCAAAAAACGAGCATATATTTTAGATATCAAATAGATATGCCAGAAACCAGATTTGAACTGGTGACACGAGGATTTTCAGTCCTCTGCTCTACCAACTGAGCTATCCCGGCACTTTTATCATAGAAAATTCTAACACGAAAGTAAATTTTCTGTCAATATGCAAAGATATGGAGTTTCAATGGGGGTAGAGGGACTTGAACCCTCACGGTCTAAAAAGCCAACGGATTTTCTTTTTACAATGACTTACATCGTTGCCAAATATAGCGTGTAAAAATGGACTCTATCTTTATCCTTATATCATATATATATTTAAATATATATTTAAATTCATCGTAGAACGAACTAATAATTAATTATTTATTTTTTGGATAGTTTCCTTTGAGTCTCTGCACCTATTTTGTAAAAGAAACAAATTTTGGCTCAGGATTACCTACTATGTTTATTATCCTCAACCTAGGTTTCCCCGAATATGGAAACAATCACTTAGCCAATTTCTTGACTAAGGCTCAATGAATTTAAGTCCGCAGCGTCTACCAATTTCGCCATACCCCCCTTTAATGTTACTGCACTAAAAAATTTTATTTATTGAAAATAAATATAAAGATTTAGTTTGCTTCTATTGAAATTTATTATAGTGCTTTATCCATGATTATGCAATACATTCTTTAAGTACTTAATAAATAATTTCAAATTAGTGCTTGTTTTTTTGTATCTATATATATATAATATTTGCACACTGTTAAATAAATTTATAGTTGAAAAAAAAGTAATTTTATTTGTTAGAATAACTGAAAAAATTATATATAGAATTTGTTTCACAGCCTGTTTAGCTCAGAGGTCAGAGCATCGCACTTGTAATGCGATGGTCATCGGTTCGACTCCGATAGCGGGCTTAAATTTTTCTTATTCAAAGATTCCTTGAATTTACTTCTCCATTTATTTTCTAATAATGAAAATTTCAAAAATGTTTTGAAATATCCATATTTTCAATAAATATTAAATATGCTTACTATCTAACGTTATTTCTTCATTATCAATTGAACATTCAAGGAGTTTTTATGTCCCGTTACCGAGGACCTCGTGTAAAGATAATACGGCGTCTGGGATCTTTGCCGGGTTTGACTAGTAAAACACTCAAATCAAAATCTAGTTATATAGATCGTTCAACTTCCAATAAAAAAGTTTCTCAGTATCGTATTCGATTGGAAGAAAAACAAAAATTACGATTTCATTATGGGTTAACGGAACGTCAATTATTAAAATATGTGCGTATTGCCAGAAAAGCAAAAGGTTCAACAGGTCAAGTATTATTACAATTACTTGAAATGCGCTTAGATAATACAATTTTCCGTTTGGGTATGGCTCCCACAATTCCTGGGGCAAGGCAGTTAGTTAATCATAGACATATTTCGGTAAATAATGATACAGTGGATATTCCCAGTTATAATTGTGAACCCGGTGATATAATCACAATAGGAAATAAACAGAAATCTCAATCAATAATTACTAAAAATCTAAATTTGTTTCAGAAATTGAAAATACCAAGTCATTTAACTTTTGATTTGGCACAATTACAAGGATACGTTAATCAAACAGTTAACCGTGAATGGATTAATTTAAAAATTAATGAATTGTTAGTTGTCGAATATTATTCTCGTCAAGTTTAATATAACTTGAATATTCAATATTAGACGTTTTACCAATTTTTATTCCTCACCGGTCAATAGTTTCAATACAAAATAAGTTAAGCACCGGGTTTATAGAGAGATGATCCAGTAAGGAAAGAGAGGGATTCGAACCCCCGGTAGACTTTTGTCTACACAGCATTTCCAATGCTGTATCTTAAACCACTCAACCATCTTTCCAAACATATTAGTATAATACTATATCCGATCAATTCAGGTTACAACAATTTTTGTTTTGCTGGTTGTATAACCACGAGCATATTCAGTACTAAAAACTATATAACTGATTTACAGAATTGAAGAAGATGTCAATGAAAAGATTTTATACATTTATATATATATATAAATTTTTTTACTTTAATGTAAAGATAGAGAAAAAGTGATGAATGTAATTCTAATAAATTTATGACTAAATATGCCTAGATCCCAAAAAAATGATAATTTTATCGATAAAACTTTCACAATTGTAGCAGATATTTTATTACGAGTAATTCCGACGACGCAACGGGAAAAAGAAGCCTTTACTTATTATAGAGATGGTGTGATTCGAGTTTAAACCAAGAATAAAATTGGTACAAAATATTATTATGAAATAATAACCAAAACTTATGCTTAGTGAAGGCCCTTTTTTATTTATTGAAAATAATACCTTCTGTCGAGTACCCTCGATTAAAGTAACCTTAGGTACTAAAATAATATCAAGCATAAGGTCAAACCTATAAAATATTTTATGAAATATAATTTTTTTCACTAATTAGGGTTATATGGGCATACATAAAATGGAGAGTATTACGTGTAGAAATTGACAATACAAAAGCTTCGTCATAATATGGTAGATATCAAACATATGGTTGGGTTAATAAATTTTCATCTCGTTTGTATTTTGGGTACCCATAGAACCATCGGGGATTGTCATATCAACTACTTCGTATTAAATACTAAGCATGAAGAACGAAGAAATTTTAAAAGAATAGATTTCAACAGATAAGCTAATCTGTTGAAATCTATCTATATAAAAGAGGATGGTTAGAAATTTTTTTATAAGAACACTAGCCCAAATAGTTTATGCTTTTGGTCCACTAAATAAAATATTAGTTAATATTATTGTGGAAATAGCCATTTTTATATACTATAAATGAGAAGCCGTATGAAATGAAAAGTTTCACGTACGGTTTTGAAACGGAGTTTACATACAACCGTAACGAATGTCAGCTCAATCTGAAGGAGAGTATGCGGAAGCTTTACAGAATTATTATGAAGCAATGCGTTTAGAAATTGATCCATATGATCGAAGTTATATATTGTACAATATAGGTCTTATACATACGAGTAATGGAGAACATGCTAAAGCTTTAGAATACTATTTCCAAGCCTTGGAACGAAATCCTTCTTTGCCACAAGCTTTTAATAACATGGCGGTGATCTGTCATTACGTGCGACTATCTATATTATAGATTCTATTAGTTAGAAACAACTATCCCAAAAATTACAAAGTGGGGGTTATTTACATGTTGATCCCAAAAAACAGGATTTTTCATAGCTGTAGAAAATAATCATTAAAACTCAATCTATAATGAGAAAGCCTATGAACTCTATGGATAATTAAATGAACCAACAAAAGCATCATAAAGATCAATTATTGAAAAATATTGAGTCGAAACAATAATATTCTGTTGATTAACGAAAAAGAGAAAAAATCAATTTCTGTAATTTAAATTGATTTAGTTAGTTGGTCAAACAGTGGTGTAGAATTAGATCCTAAAGAATCATAAGTCTCTATAATATTCATTAAGATAGTTACTATTGAATAAAACTTTATAAACTGAATTTTTTACTCAATAGTTGGAGAAAAGATAAATTTATATTTTTTGTAGGAGCATGAAATAAAAACTTATTTCAGTAATTTTTTTTTCACTTTTCCAAAAAAAAGAAAAAGATTTTTTGAATAAATAAAATGGAAATAGATGAAAAAAGTTTATTATCCGAGCCGTATGAGATGGGAAACTCTCAAGTACGGTTCTCAAAGAAGGTATTAACCAACCTATCTTGACCGAGGAGAACAAGCCATTCAACGTGGAGACTTAGAAGCTTCTGAAACATGGTTTGATCAAGCTGCGGATTATCGGAAACAAGCAATATTACTTGCTCCAAGTAATTATATTGAAGCACATAATTGGTTGAAAATGACGGGTCGTTTATAGTTTATATAATCTATTTACAAAATTTTAATGATTCCAGGATTTTTTTATCTCTGGAATCATTAAAATTTTGTAAATAGATTAATTGTATTTTTAGTTTTAAAATGAAATTTTGGAATTTAAAAGAAACTTGGAAAATGCTCATGGTCCATTAAGCACCTTAAAATTGTGTCATAATAAATTTGAAGACCTGCCTAGGTAATTTCTGTATCGTAATTGCTCCAGTTTCAAACTGAAAAAGAGATTGAAAAATCTATCTCTCAGAATTTCACCAATTATTATGGGTAGGTTTTTACTATGCCTCGTCTGAAGAGAGGAGAACCTCGATGACTATTCGTTCACCGGAACCAGAAGTCAAGATTGTGGTGGAAAAGGATCCTGTAAAAACTTCTTTCGAAAAATGGGCTAAACCTGGACATTTTTCAAGAACTTTAGCAAAAGGTCCTAACACTACCACTTGGATTTGGAATCTACATGCTGATGCTCATGATTTCGATAGCCATACCAATGATTTAGAAGAAATTTCTCGTAAAGTTTTTAGTGCTCATTTTGGTCAATTAGCTATAATTTTTATTTGGCTAAGCGGTATGTACTTCCACGGTGCTCGTTTCTCCAATTACGAAGCATGGTTGGGTGATCCTACTCATATCAAACCTAGTGCTCAAGTCGTTTGGCCAATAGTGGGTCAAGAAATTTTAAATGGAGACGTTGGTGGTGGTTTCCAAGGGATACAAATAACCTCTGGATTTTTTCAACTTTGGCGTGCATCGGGTATAACTAGTGAGTTACAACTTTATTCTACTGCCATTGGTGGATTAGTTTTTGCAGCATTAATGCTTTTTGCTGGGTGGTTTCATTATCACAAAGCTGCTCCAAAATTAGCTTGGTTTCAAGATGTTGAATCTATGTTAAATCATCATTTAGCAGGGCTATTAGGATTAGGTTCTCTTTCTTGGGCTGGGCATCAAGTGCATGTTTCTTTACCCATCAATAAACTTCTAGATGCTGGAGTGGATCCTAAAGAAATCCCTCTTCCTCATGAGTTTATTTTAAATCGTGATCTGTTAGCTGAACTTTACCCAAGTTTTGCAAAAGGATTAACACCTTTTTTCACTCTAAATTGGTCAGAATATTCCGATTTTTTAACTTTTCGCGGGGGGTTAAATCCCGTCACTGGAGGTTTATGGTTAACTGATACTGCACATCATCATTTAGCTATTGCAATTCTTTTTTTAGTAGCTGGTCATATGTATAGAACTAACTGGGGTATTGGTCATAGTTTTCAGGAAATCCTAGAAGCACATAAAGGCCCATTTACTGGGGAAGGTCATAAAGGTCTATATGAGATTTTAACAACTTCATGGCATGCCCAGTTAGCTCTTAATTTAGCTATGCTAGGTTCATTAACCATAATTGTGGCCCATCACATGTATTCCATGCCTCCGTATCCATATTTGGCCACTGATTACGCTACTCAACTATCTCTTTTCACACATCATATGTGGATCGGTGGCTTTTTAATAGTTGGAGCTGCTGCACATGCAGCTATATTTCTAGTTAGAGATTATGATCCAACGACTCAATATAATAATCTATTAGATCGTGTTCTCCGACATCGTGATGCAATAATATCACATCTTAACTGGGTATGTATCTTTTTAGGATTCCATAGTTTTGGCTTATACATTCATAACGATACGATGAGTGCTTTGGGACGTCCCCAAGATATGTTTTCAGATACTGCTATACAATTGCAACCCGTTTTCGCTCAATGGATACAAAATACCCATGCTTTAGCACCAGATTTTACAGCTCCAAATGCATCTGCAAGTACAAGCTTAACCTGGGGTGGTGGCGATGTTATTAGCGTAGGTAGCAAAGTAGCTCTATTACCTATTCCTTTAGGAACTGCAGATTTCTTAGTACACCATATTCATGCATTCACAATTCACGTAACAGTTTCAATTTTATTGAAAGGTGTTCTATTCGCTCGTAGTTCTCGCTTGATACCTGATAAAGCAAATCTTGGTTTTCGTTTCCCGTGCGATGGACCTGGTAGAGGTGGTACGTGTCAGGTATCTGCATGGGATCACGTTTTTTTAGGTTTATTTTGGATGTATAATTCAATTTCTGTTGTTATTTTTCATTTCAGTTGGAAAATGCAATCCGACGTCTGGGGTAATGTAAGTGAACAGGGTGTTATAACCCATATCACTGGAGGTAATTTCGCGCAAAGTTCAATTACTATTAATGGATGGCTACGTGATTTCTTGTGGGCTCAAGCATCTCAAGTAATTCAATCTTATGGGTCTTCGCTATCTGCTTATGGTCTCCTGTTCTTAGGTGCTCATTTTGTCTGGGCTTTCAGTTTAATGTTTTTATTTAGTGGTCGTGGATATTGGCAAGAACTTATTGAATCAATCGTTTGGGCCCATAACAAATTAAAAGTTGCTCCTGCTATTCAGCCTAGAGCCTTAAGTATTATACAAGGCCGTGCTGTAGGAGTAGCGCATTACCTTCTAGGTGGGATTGCTACAACATGGGCATTCTTCCTAGCAAGAATTATTGCAGTAGGATAACGGCTAAGGAGGATTCGAAAAGCATTATGGCATCAAGATTTCCAAAGTTCAGCCAGGGCCTATCTCAAGACCCAACTACTCGTCGTATCTGGTTCGGTATTGCTACCGCACATGATTTTGAAAGCCATGATGATATTACAGAGGAGCGTCTTTATCAAAAAATTTTTGCTTCCCATTTTGGTCAATTAGCTATAATTTTTTTGTGGACTTCTGGTAATTTATTTCATGTTGCTTGGCAAGGTAATTTCGAAGCATGGGGACAGGACCCTTTACATGTACGACCAATTGCCCATGCAATTTGGGATCCTCATTTTGGTCAACCAGCAGTTGAAGCTTTCACTAGAGGGGGAGCTTCGGGTCCAGTTAATATAGCATATTCTGGCGTATATCAATGGTGGTATACAATTGGGTTGAGAACAAATCAAGATCTTTATAATGGAGCTCTTTTTTTAATTGTACTCGCTTCCCTTTCCCTAGCTGCAGGTTGGCTACATTTACAGCCTAAGTGGAAACCTAAAGTTTCTTGGTTTAAAAATGCAGAGTCTCGTCTAAATCATCATTTATCCGGACTTTTCGGTGTAAGCTCGTTAGCTTGGACAGGTCATTTGGTTCATATTGCAATTCCTGAATCAAGAGGTGAACATATTAGATGGGATAACTTTTTAACAGTATCACCGCATCCTCAAGGGTTAGGACCTTTTTTTGCGGGTCAATGGAATGTTTATGCTCAAAATGCTGATTCAAGTAATCATCTTTTTGGGACTTCTCAAGGATCTGGTACAGCTATTTTAACGTTCCTAGGAGGTTTTCATCCACAAACTCAAAGCTTATGGTTAACTGACATAGCTCATCATCATTTAGCTATTGCTGTTGTTTTCATCATAGCTGGTCATATGTATAGAACCAATTTTGGGATTGGGCATAGTATTAAAGAAATTCTTGAAACACATACTCCTCCGAGTGGAAAACTCGGACGGGGACATAAGGGTCTTTATGATACTATTAATAATTCTCTCCATTTTCAATTAGGACTTGCTTTAGCTTCACTTGGAGTTATAACTTCGCTAGTAGCCCAACATATGTATTCTTTACCTCCATACGCATTTCCCGCACAAGATTTTACTACTCAAGCTGCGCTATATACTCATCATCAATACATTGCTGGGTTTATTATGACAGGTGCTTTTGCCCATGGGGCGATTTTCTTCATTAGAGATTATAATCCTGAACAAAATAAGGATAATGTTTTGGCTCGAATGTTAGAACATAAAGAGGCTATAATATCTCATTTGAGTTGGGCTAGTTTATTTTTAGGGTTCCATACCTTGGGACTTTATGTTCATAATGATGCAATGCTTGCCTTTGGCACTCCAGAAAAACAAATATTGATCGAACCTGTTTTTGCCCAATGGATACAAGCTGCTCATGGTAAAGCTTTATACGGTTTTGATGTGCTTCTATCATCAACAAATAGTCCAGCTTTCAATGCCGGCCAAAGTCTATGGTTACCTGGGTGGTTAGAAGCTATCAATAACAATAGTAATTCATTGTTTTTAACAATAGGTCCGGGAGATTTTCTGGTTCATCATGCTATTGCTTTGGGATTACATACAACTACATTAATTTTGGTTAAAGGTGCATTGGATGCACGTGGATCTAAATTAATGCCGGATAAAAAGGAATTTGGTTATAGTTTCCCATGTGATGGACCCGGTAGAGGCGGTACTTGCGATATTTCTGCTTGGGACGCTTTTTACTTAGCCATTTTTTGGATGCTAAATACCATTGGATGGGTTACTTTTTACTGGCATTGGAAACATATTACTTTATGGCAGGGAAATGTTGCACAATTTAATGAATCTTCAACATATTTAATGGGTTGGTTAAGAGATTATTTGTGGTTAAACTCTTCACAATTAATAAATGGATATAATCCATTTGGTATGAACAGTTTATCCGTTTGGGCATGGATGTTTTTATTCGGACATCTCGTTTGGGCCACTGGATTCATGTTCCTTATATCTTGGCGTGGCTATTGGCAAGAATTAATAGAAACTTTAGCTTGGGCTCATGAACGCACTCCTTTAGCTAATTTGGTTCGATGGAAAGATAAACCTGTGGCCCTTTCTATTGTTCAAGCAAGATTAGTTGGATTAGCTCATTTTTCTGTAGGATATATATTTACTTATGCTGCGTTCCTAATTGCCTCCACATCAGGCCGATTTGGGTAATTTCTGACTAAATTTAAATTTCGAAAATTTTTTTATTAATAAAATAATTATGGCAAGAAAAGGTCTTATTCAACGAGAAAAGAAGAGACAGAAATTAGAAAAAAAATATCATTTTTTACGTGACTCCTTAAAAAAAGGTATTGATACAACCTTACCTTTAGAACAAAAATGGGAAATTCGTCGGAAATTACAATCTTTACCTCGAAACAGTGCACCTAGTCGTCTCCATCGCCGTTGTCTAATCACCGGCAGACCTAGGGCTAATTATCGTGATTTTGGTTTATCCAGACATTTGCTTCGCGAAATGGCTCATGCATGTTTATTGCCAGGAGTCACTAAATCTAGTTGGTAAAAACTAGATTATGTAACCCCCTCTTACAAGGGGGTTATGACTTGTTTTTTCTATCAAAGGATACTATTATTGTCTTATAGAAACGCGGGGTAGAGCAGTCTGGTAGCTCGCAAGGCTCATAACCTTGAGGTCACAGGTTCGAATCCTGTCTCCGCCATATTCTATTTTTTCATTGTGCTGAGGCGGGTAGCGGGAATCGAACCCGCGTCTTCTCCTTGGCAAGGAGGAATTTTACCATTAAACTATACCCGCAGCTAAGATATTATATATATATATATATATATCTGTATATATAGATATATGGATATATATACAGATATATATATGGTTTTGTACAGAACTAATAACCCCTTAATGCTTTTTTATTCTCTAAAGTACTTGCATAAACTACTTTTGGATTTTATAATATTTTGTAAACTAAAAATTTTGTAGCAAGAATATTTTGGAAAAATTAACTCTAAGATATGGAAGAATTGAGAATACCTACAGGGAAAACTAAGCCAATCCATAATGAAGCACCCGAAAAAACCACATTTTTATTACTTACCCGACCACCCGGAGAAGCTAATACAACGGGTACACCAATAACTAATAGGAATGAAATAGCAATTAATGCAAATACAGCTAACTGGAAAGCTATAGTCATAGTCGTGATTCTCCAAAATTTAAGAATAATAATAATAATTATTATAATGATTATAATGATTATTGAAAATAATAATATATAGAGAAGTTTTTGTTATCGAATAATTTCCCAATAAAGTTGAGCAATGAATTCTGAATTTTCTTTGGAAAGATGGCCGAGTGGTTCATGGCGTCGGTCTTGAAAACCGATATAGTTTCAAAACTATCGAGGGTTCGAATCCCTCTCTTTCCTGTTTCTTCTAAATATATGACTTAACAAGTGAAGAAAATATTACATATATAATATCTTCTTCACTTATTTCCCATTCAATTTTAAATTTTAATTGAGAGGATTCATGGAAAGAACTGGTTCAAAATCACGGTCGATTCCTTTTTCGAATCCAGCAGCTGCAGCACGTGCTCTGCCCGCATGCCACAAATGACCTACGAAGAAGAAAAAGCCCAAGACAAAATGAGATGTTGATAACCAACTACGAGGAGATACGTAATTAACAGCGTTAATTTCTGTAGCTACTCCACCAACAGAATTAAGTGACCCTAATGGGGCATGAGTCATATATTCGGCAGATCGTCGTTCTTGCCAAGGTTGTATATCTTTTTTCAATTTACTCAAATCCAAACCATTAGGACCTCGTAATGGTTCCAACCATGGAGCACGAAGATCCCAAAAACGCATAGTTTCGCCACCAAAGATAATTTCGCCTGTTGGTGAACGCATTATATATTTACCTAAACCAGTCGGTCCTTGTGCCGAACCGACATTTGCTCCAAGACGCTGATCTCTAACTAGAAAAGTAAACGCTTGAGCTTGAGAAGCTTCTGGACCAGTAGGCCCATAAAACTCACTGGGATAAGCTGTATTATTGAACCGAACAAAACAACAAGCAATAAAACCGAAAACAGCAATAGCGCCTAAACTATATGATGGATAAGCTTCTCCAGACCATACGAACGCGCGACGAGCCCAAGCAAAAGGTTTGGTTAATATGTGCCAGATTCCACCAAAAATACAAATAGAACCTAGCCAAACGTGCCCTCCAATAATATCTTCAAGATTGTCTACACTAACTATCCACCCTTCTCCGCCGAAAGGGGACTTAAGTAAATAACCAAATATTACGCTTGGACTAAGGGTTAGATTAGTGATCTTTCGCACATCACCACCACCGGGAGCCCAGGTATCATATATGCCTCCGAAATATAAAGCTTTGAATACCAAGAGGAAAGCCCCAGCACCTAATAAGATTAAGTGAATTCCCAAAATAGTTGTCATTTTATTTTTATCTTTCCACACGTAACCAAAAAAAGGAAAAGATTCTTCCAAAGTTTCTGGTCCAATCAATGCATGATAGATTCCTCCAAAACCTAAAACAGCAGACGATATTAAATGAAGAACTCCAGATACAAAATACGGAAAAGTGTCTACAATCTCTCCACCAGGGCCTACTCCCCAACCTAAGGTTGCTAAATGAGGAAGTAAAATTAACCCTTGTTCATACATAGGTTTTTCCGGAACAAAATGTGCTACTTCGAAAAGATTCATTGCACCAGCCCAGAAAACAATTAATCCCGCATGAGCAACGTGAGCACCAAGTAATTTACCAGATAAATTAATAAGTCTAGCGTTGCCAGCCCACCAAGCAAAACCTGTGGTTTCTTGATCGCGACCACCTAAAGCTAAAGTTCCGTTAAAGAGCGTTTCCACGTGGTAAAACCTCCTCGGGGAATACAAGGTTTTCATGAGGCTGATCTTGAGCCGCCATCCAAGCTCGAATACCTTCGTTCAATAAAATATTTTTGGTATAAAAAGTTTCAAATTCAGGGTCTTCTGCTGCACGAATTTCTTGAGAAACAAAATCGTATGCACGTAAATTTAATGCTAACCCAACAACACCAATAGCACTCATCCATAAACCTGTTACTGGTACGAATAACATAAAGAAATGTAACCAGCGTTTGTTGGAGAAAGCAACACCAAATATTTGGGACCAAAATCTGTTGGCAGTAACCATAGAATATGTTTCTTCTGATTGAGTCGGATTGAAAGCACGGAATGTATTTGCGCCATCACCATCCTCGAATAAAGTATTTTCGACGGTCGCACCATGAATAGCACATAAAAGAGCTGCACCCAAAACTCCAGCAACTCCCATCATATGGAACGGATTCAAGGTCCAATTATGAAAACCTTGGAAAAAAAGTATGAATCTGAAAATTGCAGCAACACCAAAACTGGGTGCGAAAAACCAACCAGATTGACCTAATGGGTAAATCAAAAAAACAGAAACAAAAACAGCTATTGGACCAGAGAATGCAATTGCATTATAAGGACGTAATTGAACAGAACGTGCAAGTTCAAATTGGCGTAACATAAAACCTATTAAACCAAACGAGCCGTGAAGAGCTACAAAAGTCCATAAACCACCCAACTGGCACCAACGTGTAAAATCTCCCTGTGCTTCTGGGCCCCACAATAACAGTAAAGAGTGCGCTAAACTATTAGCTGGAGTTGAAACAGCCGCTGTTAAAAAGTTACATCCTTCTAAATACGAACTAGCCAATCCATGAGTATACCATGAAGTTACAAAAGTTGTACCTGTGAACCATCCGCCCAAAGAAAAATACGCACAAGGAAAAAGCAATAGACCGGACCAACCTACAAAAACGAAACGGTCTCTTCTTAGCCAGTCATCCATGCTATCAAATAAACCCTTAGGTTCTTTGGAAGACTTTCCGATAGCTATAGTCATAATGATTCTCCTGTTAAGTTACTTCAATTATTTCTAAGTACCTGTAGAAGAAAAACATTAACGTATAAATATATACCTATAATACTTTTCTCTCTGAATTTAATAATCGAATAAATCCAAAAGTAGGTGAACTTTTCTTTTCTTTGTTTCTTTACAATTCTTTATATGTATCTTCTACTCAAAAACCTCCAACTAATTTTTTTATTTTTTCAATATTTCCAATTATATTTTTATTTTCCATTAATTCACATTTTAATTATTAGAAGAGAGGCATATGGAAAGACTGAACATAAACAGATAGTAGCAGTATTGAAATTTAGCAAACCAAAGAAGGTATAATTATATTTTATCACGATAAGGATAAAAGCAAAAGTTACAAAATTTAATTAAATTTTTTTTTACAAACTATACTTAATATTTTTAGAATTATCGGAGGAAGTGTGCACCACATATATTTTTCACATATGAATAAATTAATATTAGAATAGCTAATTTTGAGAATGGATGAAACCTTAAGTTAACTTATATTATTTAATGTTATTAATAAGAAATTTTGAATTGTGATTCAAAATAGACTCTGGAATAAATGAAAGCCCCTTACCAGATTCGAACCGATGACTTACGCCTTACCATGGCGTTACTCTACCGCTGAGTTAAAAGGGCAGTAGTTGGAAGACAAAACTATGATGTAATATATAATATATATATATTATATATGCCAATTATAGCATTATCAATTTCTACTAAACGATAAAAGTACTTTCCTTACTCGTTGACCAAGGGTAAGCTTGTTCGAATCATTTGCTGAAGTTTTTAAACTGTTTTAAGCTAACGAAAATTTTTCACCAGTTTATTACAAAGTTTTTTACGTTTTTCTGATTACCCAAGACTAACTCTGCCCGAAAATAACTTAACTATTTTGTTAGCCCTTGAAACGAGATCATGAGTAGTCATAATCCTATTTATCTCATTATCTTGCAAATCTTGGTAATTTTATCAAATGTCGACGTCACTTTGGATTTAATGCATTAAAGAATTCATTAAACCAAAGTCAGATTGAGTAACGAAGCTATTCTCGTAAACCCAAAAATTGTAGAATTTTCTGAAACGAAAATTTAACTAGCTGAAGTCTAAATAATATTTTAAATGGAAAATTTGATCATGAGGACATCTGTTTGGAGGGTAGTGAAATAGCATATTCTAATCATATGTTGATAACTTTTCTAAATTTAAAAGACTAAACTATTGTTGGAATATCGTATTGAAATATTGGAAATTTACCTACAATGTGATAACGATGTTTCCATTATTACAATAATCAAAATCTCGCATTATTTGTAACAAACTAAAATTTGAAATTTGATGCTGTGAAAATGAATACCTAAGAGTTTAAATCTGAAAAAAAAACAGAATATCAATTCGGATTAAAAATCTTTCAATAGATTTGGATTACGGAAAATCTATTGACAGTAACTCATAAATTAAGTAAGATAAAATTAGGGTAAGCCCCCATCGTCTAGTGGCCCAGGACATCTCTCTTTCAAGGAGGCGACGGGGATTCGAATTCCCCTGGGGGTAATGAAAGACTCTTTTGCATTATTCAGAATTATTCCTTGAAATTTTAGATAGAAACGAATTTTCTATCTGGGTCGATGCTCGAGTGGTTAATGGGGACGGACTGTAAATCCGCTGGCACTGCCTACGCTGGTTCAAATCCAGCTCGGCCCAAAATTTACTCATCATATTCTAAGTAGAAAATAACTCAAAAATATAATTTGTATATTGAGTTATTTTCCACGCATGGATAAAATGTTTTTATGCGCAAGCCAATACTATTAAAAATGCACTTAAGTGATTCATAAGTTGAATAAATGGGATTGTAGTTCAATAGGTTAGAGTACCGCCCTGTCAAGACGGAAGTTGCGGGTTCGAGCCCCGTCAATCCCGACTACATATTAGAATAAAACCCCTGTAATAACCAGGTAGATTTTTTCTCTACGAAAAATTCACTATTTTTTCATACGATAAATGATACTTACAATTTCATTTTGAAACATCCATTTTTTCTTCAATAATTTTTTAGTTAGTTTATTTAATAATATTTTGTTAGATGAGAAAAATTCAAATAAATATTTATAACTTTCCAAAAGGATATTGTATGTGAAAGAATCATTCAAGAATATTGTATTCATTTTAATCCATCTATCTCGATGAGTTAATAGATCGAGACGCGAAAATTTTCCTGGTATATTTTCAATTAACCAACGTTGATACAAATAAACTGGAGTAAAAATTTGAGGACGTTTTAATCGAATTCCTATTTTTTCTATTTGTTTCAACGTATAAATATTTTGTTTTTGATCCATAGGTAATTGATTCCACCAACGAACTGACAGTTTATTTATTAAATCTTTATTATATCCTCGACCAACAAAAAATCGTTTAATTCTATGATTTGAAAGAGATCTTTCTCGTTCTCTTCTAACTCCATAAGTTATGTAAAGTCTTCGCAACATCTCTTCATCAACAAAAAATTCTCGATTTGAAAAAACAAAATGACGAAGTTGAGGGAATGAACCTATAGGATCCCAAAGAACACGCTTTCCAATAAATAATATCGGTTTATTTTTTAATGGATATTCCATCTGATATTGTGTTACCGAATTAAAAAATCCTAGTATTTCAAATTGCTCTTCCAAAAGAATGTTTTCAAATTGAGATTCTAATTCTTCTACATTTCGTTTTCTTACTCTTGGTAAGATTCTTTCATAAAAAAGTTGTTCCTTTCTTTTACCTATAAATGGATCTTCACGATTTTCTCCTCCGAAATTCTTTTTCTTTGAAAATCCAAAAGTGTGGAAAAATTCCAAATCAGCAGGTCTTTTTATCCAATTAAATAGGTGACTACGACAAAAATTTAATCGCCAAAATCTAGGTGACCATGTAGTATTATTAAAATCGCTAATTATTCTATTAATATTTTTATTTTTAATTAGTAAATATTCATCTTGTGAATCATTCTGGGTATTTTCAATACTTTTACTGGCTATAGCAAATATTCCATTATGCATAATATTTGAAAAATTTTTCGTTAAAAGTATATCTGGTTTTTTTGTCTCACCGTCCAAAAACTGATTTTCACACGTTTCTAACGAATGGAAATCACTCAAAAACGTTTCTAAAATGCTATAAGCTAAATCTAAATCATTTTCAATTGATTTATCAAGAAAAATAGATTTATTAACATCTTTTTCTGAAAAAAACCAAGAATCCCGAGCAGCTGTTCCAGCTAAGCAACTTAACACATGAACTAAAATTGTAGATTCTTTTATGATAGAATCATCTATAGAAGGTTCTAAATACCATTTAGACAAATAGTAAAACTTTCTTTTCCATAAATAATTACGAATATTTAGAGGATTTGTAGCAAAACCATGTAAAATAATATTTTGTATAATCGCTCTTCCTATCTTATAAAGTAAACTTTTCAGATTATGGGGATAATTGGGTTTATTATTTGTGTGGCTAAAGCTCAGAATTTGTCTATTAAAAGCTAATTTGATTATATCATCGTAAACAAAGGATGTATTTTTTGTAAGACTTATTAATGAAATTTCATTAGTAAGAGCTGCTAAATCTCGTATATTATATCCCATTGTCCTAGATCCAAACTCATTGGAATATAACAAATTTTTCTTTAATTGAAGATTTTTTCTATTTAATAAACTAGGAAATTGATTTTTACGCTGATAAGTATTTAATAATCGAATATTTAATATTCTATCTAACCGATCAGGTGAAATCAATGAGGGATCCACTTTTTTCGGAAGATGAGTTGAGCCAATCATAATGATCTTGTTTTTTGCTCGAATTTTGAAAGAATTTGTTTGAAAATGCTTTAGTAAAATCCCTAGTAAAAACGTTGGATCTGATTCAATATTTTGAGTTGAACGATTAACATCTAATTGATGTATATTTCGTATCCAGATTATACAGGGTGACATTCCCTTTGCAAGATCCAAAATAAGATTTAATCTACGTAAACTTTCGATTAAAATATTCATCCAACTTTCTGTTATAACGTCAGGTTTATTATACATAAGTTTATTTATGGATATCCCTAATAAAGGAACGGAAGAATCAGCTGCTAAATTTTTTATTAAATATGAACGTCCGCTCTCTATAGGACCTATCAATAAAATTCCTTTTGAACAAGACAATCCTAATTGAAGTGGTAAAGGTATCTTCTGAAACCTGAGATTAAATTTCTTTGTTTGATGCAAGGTCTGCGAAGAAATAATTTTTTGCAGAGAAGCAAAAAAAATCCATTTATCTGCTAAATGTAGTGAATAATTAACCAAATTTTTTTGAAACATTCGGCTTACATATCGAAGATAAGTAAGTCCTTGTTGAGAATTATTATTGTATCCAAAGAATGGATTATTTAATATTTTTGGTTGCGAGTAGAATTGAAATCCATATTCTTTTATTCGGGTAGGTGTAATTAAAGATTGAACTAATAAATTTCGTTTTCGACGAGAAAGGTCTAAGCTTTTATTAATTATTAACCATTTCTTTAAAATTTTCTTTGTTACCAAATAGAAACGGATGTTTCGTGTATAATGTTTTAAATTATCAAAAAAATAAATTAAAACATTTTTTGTTTCAGTTAATTGCATCTTATTCCGATGCAATAATCCCAGAAAATAGGAAGCTCGTGAGGTATCTGTTAAATATTTAATGTTTTCGAAATATGTCCATAAATAAAGAGATTCGGAACCTATAAAAATAGAAAAGTAATTTTGATAGAATAACAAAATGAGAAAAATTGAACTGAAAATTACCCAATGTAAATTATTCAAATTATGAATTACTTGAAAATCTGCCCATAAAAAATTTAATATTATTTTTTCTTTATAATCGGAACAAATACGCGAGTTCCATTTTGAATTAAAACTGTATAAATTTCTTTGATTTTCGTAAAAATTTATAAAATGGGTTTGTATAAATCTAATAGCTTTATTTTTTGAATACGCGAAATATGAACCAATTATTAGAAAAAGCTTATCGAAACCTTCTATAAATAAATGAAAACAATATTCCCACCATTCCCCTGTAAAAAACCAAAAATTATAATTAAAATCTTTGACTGAAAGATACCCTTCAAAAAAATCGATAATATCAATTTGATTGAATTTATGAAAAACTTTATTTATATGAATCAATTCCTTTTTCCGAACATTAGATTCAAAATTACTTAAATTTGAATATTGTAGTGTTGGCGATAAATAAATTTGGCTCATAAATTCAAAAACTAAATTGTTTCTCGTTATCTTTTTCGTCAACGATTCATATCGTAATATATTGTAATAATTTACAATTTTTATATTATTTAGATCTGATACTATTTTCTTACTAATTCCATTGGTATCTAATTCTTTTGAAACTTTTATTGAAAATTTATTTCTTTCTTGTTTACATAAATATATTTTTGACTTTGTCGAGAAAGATAATTGAAAAATTTTTGATATTTTCTTGTAAAGATCAGAAAAAGACACAAACTTGATTTTATCTAATTTAGTAGTTAAATTTAATTGAAAAAGTCGATAAATTTCTTTCTCAATTAAATTGTGGTTAAATTTTTTATATTTTGAGAAATTCTTTAGAAACTCTAAATATATAAGACTATGATTTTCTATAGTATTCTCCCCCAAATAGAATAATAGATTTTTAAATTTTGAACCAAATTTTAGAAATCTATTATTACCATTGACAAATAATTTTGGATTTTCAATTCCTTCTAATAAACTAGTATTTTGAGTGAAAAATGGTGTTAATAAAGAATTAATAATAAATTTATTATTTGCTTCATCAATGAATGGATCAGCAAGATTATTATGGATATTTTTCTCTATTAAGTGATAATTTTCTATTAAAGTTTTATTCCAAATATTTTTTGGTTCGACATTATTATGGGTAATATTCCTATGAATTTTAGTAATATTTTTTGACTTAGAACTTTCAAAACATTTTTTTAATTTTATAAGAAAATGAAAAATAACAATTTTCTCTGAGGAATTTCTCATTTCATATAGCCGAGAATAAATGTCAAAACTTAAAAATTCATATTGACTATTTCTAATATTACAAAGAAAGCTCTGCTGAAACTTTGTTTTCCAAAGTATTGAGCATTTATTAAATATGTTCTTTTTGTTAATCACCTCCGAATAACAAAGTTTAAAAAATGAATTATTCAAAAATTTACTAAAGTATTTCTGGGAATTTATATATATGGAACTTTTAAAAAATAAATTGTGTTTTACTAATTCAGTTTCATCATTATAAGTAATCTGAGTCCCTCGAGATACTAATAATATTTTTTTTAGAAAATTTTGATCTTTAATTTCATCTGACTTATTTAATATTATACCTAATTGCTTAGTTCTTCTTATTAGATGTTCTTTAAAATAAAGAGAATTTCTCAATGAAATTCTTTTTTTACATTTGCAAAATGACGAGAATAGATTGAAAACTCCTAGCAAAAATCCATTGGATTTTTTTCTTGCCGTATATCCCATTTTTTCCCTTAAAGAATCATTTGGATGAATTATATCATATTCGCGGTTAAAGGGAAAAGAACAATTTAAGAAAAAATTAGAATGATATTTCCGAGTTTTCCACGATATTATCTCAATATCATCAAATTCTATATTGTAGTTTAACTGACGAATTGTCTTCAGATTTTGGGAAGTTTTACTTTTATCTCTCCTCGAAGCAAGTTCTTTTTTAAAGTCATCTATTAATAATGGTTCAAAAAAGATAGGATTACCTTTTTTTGTTTCCGGCTGCGAGAATAAATTATTTATATTTATAATATATTCACTTTTGGAAGGTTCTTTCAAAAAATCTAAAAATGAAGATAAGTTTTTTTTTTTTAATGTTCGTTTTCTAAATATAGATTTTGGAATTGACTTATCCTTTGAATATATAATTTTTGGTATCCATTTTAAATTATGATTATCAATATGCAAATTATAAAATTGATTGAGATTACTAAAAGTAAAGTTTTTCCAATTTTTTTTTACGCTTTTATTAATCGTTGAGGGATATTCGAAAATATGAAAATTCTTATTCATTTTATTATTTAACAAATTTTCTTTTCTTATTTGAAGATTATATTCTTTTACTTTATATTTAAGATGTCTAGAAAATTTATATACTGTATTTGATATAATATTTTCTAAGTTTAGATATAATTTGGGCCTAGTAAGTGGATTCAAAAAATATTTTGTATTTTTTTTTAAAGTTTCTGGTTCAAATTTTTCCAAATAA
>Ga0194135_10000134_pt1 | contig 42145 bp, 63 predicted proteins | sample LitLau_LLRF_2013_FD_134024 | JGI IMG/M metagenome (GOLD analysis project Ga0194135, IMG submission 134024) | Freshwater sediment microbial communities in response to fracking from North America - Little Laurel Run_MetaG_LLRF_2013 (version 2) | ecosystem: Environmental > Aquatic > Freshwater >...
CCCGACCTGATCCCGGACCTGAGCCCAGACCTGATCCCGGACCTGAACCCAGACCTGATACCCGACCTTGCCGGAGTTGAAAAGAACGGCCATCCAACAGGTTGCCATCCATGCGTGGATAGGGTTGTCCAGGACCACCACAGGTGTCTCCTTGCGTCCCAGAACAACGGTTTGTAGGGTGTGGACAATCTCGATAGCACGTTCGTGGGTGAAAGGCGTGATGGATAAGCCCGTGGAGAGCCAATTTTCACGGTATAACGGAAGTTTTTCAGCTTGGGAGGGAGTCAGCGATTCAATTTTTTTCATTGGGATATTTGGATGTTATACAGGTTGCAGAAAATAGCGGCGGCGATGCTGGCGGTTGATCCGGCGATTACCAGAATCCAAATCACGCGGCGTTTAACGTGGTCGTCCGGTATGTCGGCGGTTACGCGGCGGAATAGCTCGCGGCAGGCGATCGGGTCGTGCACGCCGAAGCAAGGCACGCGGGGTTGGCGGTGGATTTTCATTATTTATAGATACAAAAAATGGAAATAATGATGTTACAAATCATGCAGATGATTACGCTAATAATTACTACTATCTCGATGCTCATAGTTGTTGTAGATGCATGTTTGAGACGAGGATGAAGGCGGCGGATAGGATGAGGATCGCGGCCAGCGTGGCGTGGAGGATTAGCATGGCTGCGGGTCCAGTTTGGCAGCTTCCGCGAGTAGAGCGGCGGCTTGCTCACGCTTTTTCTTGGCTTCGGCTGCCGGGGTGTATTGGCCGTAGGCTTCTCGGAACATGGTTAGGCTTTCCTCTGAGCTTTTGGCGTTCTGATGGCCGACGCGTCCACAGTAAGCCGAAAACTGAATTTCAAAGTCAAATGACTGCTGTGGCCAATCGGCGCACTCAACCCAGAACTTGATGTAGGATTTCGGCTCCACCTCGCGCATTTTTTCGATCTTGGATTTGAGCCAGCTTGCAACTTGCTCGTCGGTGATTTCGTTCGTGTTCATGGCTTTTTCTTGGTTGGTTTGATCCCCGCGTGTTTGGCAAGAACCGCCTCGGCATAGACGGAGATTTTTTCTCCCTTGGCTGATGCTCTGGCTTTGATAGCACGGTGTGTCGGCTCGCTGATTTGTATTGTTTTGATTTCTGACATAAGGGTTGGAAAATTAATCCACTTCACTTCGGTCCGGCCGCGCATTTTCCCAAACAGAGGATCAGGCTTGAGCGTATACCTGATCTGCATATTATGCGTCATATGCGCAACTCCACGCCGACCCTTGGCGCAGGGACTCGGCGTCAACAACCATAGGTTCCATTTCTGGTCCTTCTTGTTTTCCGAGATAAAAAGCATTGTTAAGGATGTGGCATAAGGAATCCATTCCTTCCAGCGTCAAATTGGCCTGTGCCTCCAATGTTCCACGGTAAAATATTTTGTCGTCCTTATGGGTGTATGGTTGATCTTTCATTAGATTGGTCGGTTCAATTTCGTTCAACTGAACGGATGAAATCATGGTGACGACATGTCGTCAAATATTTTTCATAAAAAAGATTTTTTATAGAATTTACTTGCCAACTACACTGTCCGTGCCAGCTTGGCGGGGTTATGAACAAGATCGAAAAAATGGTAAAAATTCCAATCCCCACTCCCGAACAAGGACAGCTTTATGGATCAGGCGGGTATTTATACATTCTGGCCTCGGTGTGTAATGGATTGTATTGCGCCATTAATCTTGAGACGGGCGATCACTGGAAACCAGCAACACAATACGCCGATCTGGCCGTCCAAGGCCTGACCTTCTACTCGGCCTCAGCGACCATCACCGTAAACCCAAACGACTAACCCGATGACCACCGACCCTCAACGAAACGAAGCCATGAGCACGAACGAATGGACCGAGGTTGCGACCACAAAGCCCGCCGAGGGAATCACCGTCAGCACGAAGATTGACGATGGAAAAGGCGTCAGGAACTTCCAGCGATTGAAGCGACAAGGCAACCTGTGGTTTTTCCCGGACGGTTCGATGTATGTCTATTACACCCCTACCCACTGGAAGCCATGACCCCGGAAATCGAAATCAAGGAGGGCCGGATATATCTGGACAGGAAGGGGCGCAAGGTCGGACCGTTTCGATTTGAATCGCGCAGCGATCCTTACCTGATGATCGATGAGAAAGGAAGATTGTTCATGAGGAATGGGCATTTTTGGGAGGATGGATCTGATGACCCGCGTGACATCGTCTCGGAAGCCGTATCAGAAGCCCGCCGCGCCCTCGAAACTCAACCTGAGAAACCATGAAAGACAACTGCCCTTCTTGCGGCGCATCCTTCCAAGGCGGCATGATCCCTGAAGACCAACGCCATCTCTTCGGCGGGAAAGCGCATTTCTCCCGGATGATCGGCATCGTGATAAACGACCGGGTGGTATGCTGGAGGTGCCCCGACTGCGGTCATATGTGGCCGCGCTGTGCTGACATCGAAACTCAACCCGATACGAATTCATGAAAAAAGAACGCCCCATCCTTTTCAGCGGCCCGATGGTCCGCGCCACACTGCGGGAGATCGATCCCAAGACCCATACACGGCGGGTGGTGAAACCTCAGCCACTTGTGCCAGCCGGAATCTTGCCTCAGGCGCACAACCTGGATGGCGGTAAGTTCGGATTCTTTTCAGAAGATGCTGATTATTGCTGCCCCTACGGTGCCCCCGGCGACCGGCTGTGGGTGCGGGAGACCTTCGGTTTTGTGGGTGGCGTCTTTGACGAGAATGAGAACCCGGCACCGTGGATTCCTGACCGCCCCGCAATTGAGATCAATGAATTGAAACTTGGGAGAGGCTACTACACCGGGCATGCGATTTACGCAGCAGACGGTTACTTTGAGTGGAACGCCGGGGACGACCCATCCATCGAGACACGAAGCGCGTGGCATCCGTCTATTCATATGCCTCGATCCATTTCCCGGATCCTGCTGGAGATCGTCTCCGTGCGCGTGGAGCGCCTCCAGGACATCAGCGAGGCTGATGCCATCGCGGAGGGCGTGGAGAGGCACCATAAACGTCCTGAATTTTTCAAAGCCTACAACTGCAAGGAGGGGATCGCCACAACCGCCCGCGCTTCGTTTGAGACTCTATGGCATGAGCTCAACGGCCCCGAAAGCTGGGACGCCAACCCTTACGTGTGGGTGGTCGAGTTCAAGAAAATCTAACTATTTAACCAATGAAAACAGAGTCGCTCCCCACACGGGAGCGCGGGTTGAAACTTCATCTCGGTGATGTTCTTTTCTCCTGCCGGAGAGCCGATGAAATGGCCCGTGCTGGGCTTGGTAATGACCCTCATTGCGCTCGGCGGGGAATGCTATTGGGAGTCCAGAAGGAACCGGCCATGAACTGCCCGCGCTGCAACTGCTCTCGCCCGAATCCTAGCTGCCCGGTCTGCTGGGACGGCGGAGAGCAGGAAGAGCGCGAGATCGACAAGGCAGAGAGGGAAATGCAGGCCGAGAAAGACGAGGAAACAACACCATGAATATTACGAATCTGACCGAATGGAAATCCGGGTAGTGGGCTACTTTGAAATAAAAAACGAGATTCTCGTAAAATAAATGTTGACGTTTTGCGAGAATCTCGTAAGTTGTCGTCGTTGCCACTGAGCAACACCAACCAAAACCAACTAAGAAAATGAGCACCTACACCTACACCGACTACGAATACGCGCAACAAGCCAAGCAACCAGCATGGTTCGGCACCTTCGCTATCAACCTCGCCGCCACTTCCGGGTCGTCTCCATTCAATCAATGGTATGGATTCCAATCCCGTAAAGATGCTGTTGCTGTTCTGTCCGATGATCGTTCCCAGCAGTTCATCGACAACTACGAGATCTTCGACGGCGAGATCTACAGCCGTGAGTTCACCCAATGGGATGAGGAGACCGAGGAAACTACCCTGCTCGAAGGCGCGGTCCCAGCCGACCTTAACGACATTGTCCGCATCCAAAGCCCGTTCTGAAATGAGCTTCTCCGAACAACTCAAAACGGAGCGCAAACGCCTCGGCCTCACACAGGCCGAGGCTGATGCCCTCCTTAATCTCGGGAAGGGGCAAATCACAGCATGGGAAACCGAACGGAACACACCCCACGAAATCATGCAGGAAGGCGTCCTCGCCCGTCTATCAAAAGCAAAACCAAAGAAATGAACCGACTCAGAATTTAGGTTGCGCCTGCACCACGCCGGAAGCCGTTTCGAGTCGATTTTAGGAAGTTCGATCTTTACCCCGCTAAACCCTGAACCTGACCCGCGAGCCTCAGGCAGGGACGATAGCGGGCTCGATCCCAAGAAACATGTTCCGTTCGCTCTTCCGGCGTCGGGTCAGACCCCGGAGGGTTTTGCCACCGGCCTTGTCCCAACGTAGAAGCTGGTCGGCAGCACCTTTGTAATCTCCGGAATTTAAGATCCGGCGAAGCGAGGAATCCCGCAGACCTCCAGTGTTGAAATCCCAAGCCACCAACGCGGCGAACTGCCCGTCGTTCAGGGGGACAGTCACCAAGCTTTCCACCCGGCCCTCGAAAACGTCCATGTCGTAACGAAGCAGGTCCTCCGCCTCGGCACGGGTGATCATCCGCCCTTTGTGGACGGTACCATCCTTGTGCGTCAGCCCGGTATGGCCCCAGCCGATCGTCCAGACGCCCACCTCGTCCTGATACGCCTCAAGATACAGCCCCTCGAAATGCTTGATCAACTCGATGCCGGTCGCAGATATATCCCGGTGCAGGTTAGGGCGAGTCAAAGGCACCTGCGGTGCGGGGGCGAAGCCCTTCTGGTATGCCTCCAGCGCGTCCTGGGAACGCGGCCCCCACCAGTTGTCCAACTCGCCGGTGTAGAGACCAAGGTCTTTGAGAGCCAGCTGCATCAGCAGGTTCCTCATGGTCGGGTCTTTTTCGGTGCGGATCATGGGGGATTTTGGTGACCGGCTCGAAAAGGAAGAACGAAGTGGGTGATAAGAAACGAGATTTCCAGATCGATGGCTCTGCGCAGGATTCCCCGGCGAACGTCGCGCTTCCACTTTGGGGTGAGCTTCATCTCAGGAAAGGAATGTTTCGTTTTTCGGGGAATAGCTTGTCCGCTGTCTCTTGGTCCATCCGATCGATCATCAGCTTGAACCGCTCGAAAGGGGAAAGCTCGTGAACCGGCTTCGGATCCACGATAGGGGTGTAATGACCTGCTGGCTTGTGGTAGGGGTTCATGAGAAAATAATCGCAAGTGCCAGCGATCCGACAATCCCAAGGATGCAAAGGCCGAGCATGATCCACTCCGGTGGAGTGATTGTCAGGTCACGCTCCAGCTCCTTTTGACGATCGGACTTCATGCCCCCGTATGCCGGAAAGCGCGGGCGGTGTCGAGGATCAAATCACTTGCTATCCGGGTCCAGCTTGTCCAACGCGGAAATCAGCTTTTCATTTTGCTGCTTCCAGTCGTCGCGCATCAACTGGTTCAGCGAAGCAGTCTCCTTTCGGGACGTTTGCAACTCCGACCATAGCGTTTTGCATGCGTAGGAAAGGCAGCAGATCAGGCCGATTGTTCCTCCAAGCTGGATCCATCCTTGTGCTTCTGGAGGAACATCCTTGGCGGCATCAGCAATCCATATCACGGCACCGCAAAAGGCCGCGCCGATTGATCCAATGATGGGATGGAATGCGTCTGGGAAAATTTGCATCGGGTTTTGTTGCATAGGCACTTACTTGCAGACTGGGTGCCGGGGGGAGGATTTACGGCGCAATTGCCGTCAAGTGGAGGTAAGCTTGTGATCCGGTTGGCGCGCCCAATACCACGATGCTCAGGACGCTCGTGGAGGGCAGGTTGATGACCTTGAAGGTGCAAGACGTATTGGTTGGCACTCCCACGATTTGGACGCCCTGTGGGACCGTTGAGGACGAAGATTCGGTCAAACAGGAGATGATCGGGACGATTCCTGATCCGTAGGCAACTGGATACGTCCAGGTGTAATCCCCTGTGGCGTTGGTCTGGACCCGGAGACGCTGAATGGCTGGGATAGACGGCGTGGGGACGTTGATTACGCCCGTAGAGCTATTGTAGGTCGCCGCGCCAGATCCCGTGGTCGTCAGAGAGATTGCCGACCGGGCATTAGCCGCCGTGAACCCATCGGTGATGCCGTAGCCTGAGAGGGTCGTGGGCGTGCTGGTGATCGTTGACCATGCCTGATTGTGCGCGGACGGTGCAAACGTGCTGGGGATGCCGCTGAGGCTTGAATAAGCACCGCTGAATAGGGAGGGCTTGCCGGTGAGGTCGGAATAAGCGCCGGAGAAGAGAGTTGGTTTGCCGCCCAGATTCGCCCAAGTGAACGCGGAGGCGTTGAGCTTCGCGTCAATCTGGATTTGCAGATCCGCCTCGCGGGTTGCAACGTATGCTTCCATGTCCGTGATGGTGGACCAGTCCGCTTCCAACTCGGAACGAGGGATGTAGTTGGTCTCAATCCACGTCTGGTCGATACCCATGCTGCCGCTGATGGCGTCATAAGTGATCGTGCTATCCCACGGAGCAACCATTGGAGTCTTGGTGGCGACGTCATAAAAGACGGTGGCGAGAGTGCCGGTGGAAGGATAGGGAGCCGAGAAAACAACCTCACCGCTAGCGGTCGAGTTGAGTTGTCTCAAGCGGATGTCGAAAGGGGTGACGGCAAAGGCGGTTGCCGAAAAGACACTTAGAAATAGAATAAATTTCATAAGGTCAGGGATTCAAGTTCTTGTTGTTTTTTTAGAATTTCCTCCTCGATTGCAGCGCGCTTGGCAGCGAGGACCTGCGGGGCGAATTGGGATAGTTCGGAAACTTGCGTGACAAGTTCAGCTATTAGATTTTCACGCTTTTCAAGTTCTTTGGAGTGAGCCAAAGAAAGATTATTGATATCGGCGGCGTTTGACAGATGCAGTTGATGAAGTTCAGCGGCGCAAGCGCGGCGAACATCATTAATGGCCTCGTCAATATCCGGCCACAAATCACCAGACTCCGATTGTATTTCTTGGATAGTTTTCATTTAGTTGGTGAGAGAGAATAGGACTTTAGTTTCAGCGGCAGGCGGAACGTCAGGATAGATGGTGAAGCTGCCCGCCGCCGGGATGCATTTCGCGCCTGACATATTAAGATCGTTGCTGGCGACAGTTAGCTGGATGATGCTGTTGGCGGTAACGAGAGAATTGGTGACGACAAGGGATGTTGCGGCAGCGGCAAAATTTACCGATCCAGAAGGCTTGTTGATCGTCTGCGCTCCTGTCGTTCCAGACGCTGTAATGGTCTTCGGCAGGTTCAATGACCCGGCCAAGGTCAATACCGATGTCGTGCCATCCAGCCTCATCAGCTCGTTCGTGCCGGATGCTTGTAAGTCACCGCCCTTGTTCCAAGAGAAATGGCCGCCGGTTGGAACGTAGTGCTGTATCTCGTTGACCCGTAGGCCCCATCCATAGCGGCCACCCGTGCCGCCGTCATACAGCGTGATCGCCGGATAGTCGAACCCCGTGCCGAATGTGATATTGCGGTTGGACGACCCACTCGGGTTCATGAACAGGTTCCCGTTCAGCGTGGTCAGGCCGGTAACCGTCAGTGCGGACAGCGTCCCCAAGTTGGTCAGCGACGAATTAACCACCGCAGGTGCCAGTGTCGCGCCGGTCAGCTTGTTAGCCTCGTAGCCTGAATTCAGGTTGAAGAAACTCGGGTTAGCCAGCAGCGATTCGGCCCCGGCTGAAATCCGGTTAAGAGTCGTGATCGTCTTGTATTGAGTCACCCCTTGCAGGTCGCCGCCAGCTTCCCACCAGAAGTAGGTATTCGTTGATCCAATCTTCGTTGAGAGGTCGGGATGGGTGAATACGAGGGAACCAACACCTACCATCGTGATACGGAGAATGTCGCCTTCCGCCTCGAAAATGATGGTGTATTTCTTACCGTAAGTGAGATTCTCGACGGTAGGGTTCCAGAGTAATCCACTCCCGCTATTCGTGGCGTTCAGACAGGTCAACGAGGTTGACGGTAAGATGGTGGCCGACTCGATACCACGCCGGGAAAAGTTGATATGAACCGGCTTGTCGGCGTTCGGGTCAATCGAACCGTCGTCGTGGATCAATTGCACTTCGCCGTAAGACATGTTGCATCCGTTGTCCAAGACGGAAGCGGGATAGATGGATGCGGAGAGAGTTATTTCAGCCGCCATCACGAATCTGCCGGTTGTGGTTGGCGTGGACGATCCTATATAGATCAGCGAACCGGTTTGCGCGCGCACTCCTCGGTTGGCGATCACCGGTGGCTTGCTCGGATCGGTGTTGCTTACCCGCCACACCGCGCCAACTTCCGGCATCGTCGTAAGGTGGACCGGGTAGTTGCCGCCGTTCGGATACGCAACCGAGTTGTCGAACTCATCTAGAAATCCGATGTTGCTTGTGTATTTGGAGACAACGCTATCTCCTGAAACGGCATTGTTTACCAAATCACCCGGCGCTATCTTTTTGGAAGATCCTGCTGATGTATCGGTTATTTCGAGAAAATCGGCAGCTGGATCCAAAGATGGCCCGGAGAGCGTTGGTAGTTCTGAAATCTTGATGGCCATGTTATTCGGTGATTCGGTTTTCCCCGTCCTCTGTGATTCTTTGCTCGCTTTCTTCGGTGATCCTATCTTGCGATCCACCACCACCGCCACCAGTTCCTGTCTGGGACGATACCAGCGACGTTGATAAAACGTAAGCCATCATAGGTAATAGGAACCGAAGGATTGGCGGGGTTGCATGTTCAAATTGGTAGATACCTTGTTTCCCACAAGCTGGGCCGTGCGGGTAATTTCCGGTTTTGAAAGCTCGTAAAACAGTTTGTCTTCCGCCTCTTGGTCCGCGATGATGGCCTTCTCCTGCTGGCCTTCTGATCTCAGGTAGTCGGAATAGGTGCCATGCGCTAGATATTGGAACCATTCCCTGGGGATGGTGTCAACGGATGGCTGATTGCCGTAGGTTACATCGAAGGCAATCCTATAGGTCACGAAAGCGGAATCGGGCAGAAGACCGCCGGACAGCAATGTAGCCCCGCCGGAGGTGACGAAATAATCGTATTCCTGGGTAGCATTTGAGCCATACGGCTCGCTGACGAAAACGCGCAGAAATTCCCCGATCTCATCCAACCCGGATTGGGAAAAGGGAATGACACTTGAATTGACCTCCCGTTCTTCCGCTATTTTGATCCATCTCGGCCAGTGCTCGCACGCGTCATACGCACGTTGCGCCCGTGAGTTCATCAGGGAATTGATGCGTGGTTGTTCGATTAGCGAGAACTGAACCCCGCAAAGACCCTCAATCAACGTGTAAAGATCGCTGTATGGGCGTGTCTGCATCAGATACGGGAGGAACGAAGGTCGGGTTCATTGTTGAAAAAGCCCCTTACAAACTGCCGGTCATCCCAGCACTCGACTCCATACTTGGCTGCAAGCTCCATGTATTCCTGTTGGGGAATCACCCCGATAATCTTTCCAGCGGCTTCGGTTTTGGCCTCACGGGCGATATGGGCCAGACGGGCGGATGCCGCTTCGCGCATTTGGGAAAAGGAATCCTGAACCTGTAGCCCTCGCTTGATTTCCTGGAAAAGATCGTTTGTCAGAGATTCGTCTGATGGGATGGCGATCATAAAAAAAGGGAAGCGGAGGGCCGGTATTACCAGCCCCCCGCAGATTGTTGATCAGAACACCCGGAATTTCAGGATATCCACGATGGCCAGACCGATGATGATTTCACCGGCGGTAAGTGATGCGATGGCGGCATCCGTTACCTTGATGTAAATCGGGGTGACAGCTGTCACCGGCTTGATCGGTCGATATCCGCCGAGAACGGTGGTGGTTCCGGCAGATTGCAGCATCAAATCTCCGGTATTGAACACCGGGGAATTGACGGTCGCCGCATCAACGTCCCACGCGTCGATGAACTCGTCTGGATCGGCCAAGGTGGTTCCCACGTCCACGACAAGGGAACTTGAACCGGCAATGTCAACGGTATTGACCACACACGCGAGAGACACCGCGCCACCGACAGGGATGACGCCGATTTGAAGCGTGCCGCCGGTTCCGATGCGTTGAAGGTCCTGGTAATCAAGGATGGCAACATCCGTGAATGGCCCGCGTTCTGGATTGAGTAGTTGGCTCATGAGTTGATGGTCTTTCTTTGGATGTTAGTAGGCAATCTTGCCGTGAGCCAGCGGGGTTCCGACAACCAATGTTCCGGTCATCTTGACGAGGCCGCGAGGACCGCCGCCTTGGTCGGGAAGATCCATGGACTCGAAACCAATCAGGGAAGCGAATCCAAGATATTTCGGGTTCAAGAGGTATCCACGGTTGGCGTTCACGACGCATTGCGGGTTGGCGTTCACCATCTTGACAATGCCGAAATCCGAGTCATAGAGGACCACGGACAGGGTAACCATCTTGCTGGTGGCTTCCTGCATGACTTGGTAAACCGTCTCGTTGGCGTTGTTGTCCTGACGGGTGAAGTTGGAGATGGCCGAGCGCAGGGCGGTTCCGGCAACCAGAGTGAGCGAGTTCATTTCGCCGTTCTGCGTGTAAACGCTGGCGATCTGACCTTGGAATTGCGATTCGGTCGGCTGGGCCGTGAGAATCGAAGCGGCGGGCGTCCGGTATTCAGCGGGCACCGGGTTCGTTCCTTGCGCGGCGGACTGAATCCAGGTCCCGAGGCCCCGCATTAGGTAGGGAGTTCCACCGCCAGCAGCGGCTTGCATTTCCGTGTCGCTGGAAATGGTGAACTCGAAATCCCGCTTGAGTTCCAGCATGGATTTCACCTTGGCTTCCGCCTTGTTGACGGGACCGGCAGAGGTGACCGCTTCTTGTGTGTCAGAAACGGACCACGTGCGCCACTTCTTCTGGGTGTAGTTGCCGACACGCGCAACATCCGCGAACTTGTCAGCGAATGCAGAGGCGTCCACGCCTTCGGCAACGCCGTCCGTGGTCGGGGCAGAGAGCCGGTCTAGGTTCCATTCGTGATAAGTGGAAGTCGCCTTTTTCTTCGCGCAAAGCGAGAAGATCGGGGTTTGATCCGCTTCCAGACGGTAGAAGCCGCTTTCGAGGTCTTCGCGGTTGGTGAGGGCAGAGCCTTGGCCGGAACGGGCTTGTGGCGCGTTCGGTTGATAGGTGGTGGAGATTGGCATGAGTTGAGGAAATTAAGAGGTGAAGTTTGCCGCCAGCGCGGCCACCAAATCCTGTTGTTTCCCTGTCTCTTCAAACTTCGAAAGTTGATCCGACTTCTTTCCTTTCCCGATTGGTCCCGCGGACGCTCCAACCGGGTTGCTTGGCACCTTGGCCTTAGCAGATACCCCCGGCACGCCTGTTGGTGATTTCGGTTTTTTGGAAAGCTGATGGATGGATCTCAGCGCATGAGCAACGATGAACCCGAAGTTCGGGGAAATCGCCTTGTGTTGTTGGAATGATGGCTCGGCCTGAACCGTGCTGAACTTTTTCGACAATTCGGATTCCTCGTCGGCAAGCTCCGGGATCTGCTGGGGAATGAGCGAGTCCCATTGTTCACCCTCGACCTTGAGCCGCTCGACTTTTTCAAGTTCCGCTTGCTGGGCCGGGAGAAACTCAGAAACCGCGTCCCTTGCGTTCCGGTTCGCCGCTTTGATTTCCTTCTTCGTGTATTCCTTGTCGCCAACGGTGTAGATCACGTCATCGCCGTGACTGTCCTCGTGGTCATCAAGAATACGGTCGGTGTCCTTCACGACCTTCCTGCATTCCGCCATCTTGGAACTGACCGCGTCGAAGGATTTCAGTTCCTTGAACGGGTTGTTTTCGATGACAGGGGCAGATGGTTTCGTTTCGGCCTGAGTTTGCAGCTTTTCTTCCAAGGCCCGCTTCTGGGCGGTAAGCTCCCCGAACCGTTGAAGGAGCCGGGATTTGCCTTTCTTGGCGATCAGCTGGATTTGCTCAGGGGTTAACGACTCAATGTCGAAGTCCTGTTCCTCTTCTTCCCCGGTTTCTTCCTCCTGCTCGGATTCCACGTCGCCTTGGATATCGTCTGGCTCTTCGGATTCCTCCGTTTCACCACCCTGATCCTCTGGTTGAGTTTCTTCCTGCTCGGATTCTACCGGCATTTCATGCGCCAACCCTTCAATAAGTTGTCCGGCTGACAGGTTTCCGTCTGGTTTGGTAGCCCCAGCGTTGGCTTCGGATTGGTTGTTTTTCATGCACCTGAATTGCGCCTAGGCGGTGGCGATGGTCAGGGGATATTACTTCCTTTTCTTGCCGTCAATTACAAATGCAACTTTGTTGCATTATTTCCATCCATCCGGGGAAAGTGATGCCTTCAATTCCGTCAGGGTGGCGATGCTCCCTGACGCCTTCATCACATCATTGGGATTTTCCGCCTGACGCATGTCCGCAAGAAACTGCTCACGCTCGTCGTCAAGAAACTGGAGCAAGCAAAGCCACTCCTGCCGGTGGACGGATAGATTCATAACCGCTTGTTGCAGGTCCATCTTTGGTGTTTCCTCGTCGGTCATTGCTGCATGTTTTGGGTGTCGATTCCGCCAACGTTGGCTTGCTGGGTGCCGATCCTTCCGGTGGCCGCGTTTTGCGCCTGCTGCATCTGGAACTGATATTGTTCCGCGTATTTCTGGAGACGCTCGGCAAACGCCTGGTCCCCTTGGAGACGCTGGGCAACGTCTTCTTGCGACGCGTAAGCCTGAATGATCTGGAGGGCGATTTGTGCGCCGTTCGGACGGGCCGGGACTTCAATGGATGCGGAAATCTTCGCCAAGTCATCGGTCACATCCTTGGTCATCTCGGTCATGCTCGCATCCTGAGGCTGCATGATGTAATCGCCCATCACCGGGTCAATTGAGCGAACCAGCATCTCGATGTATTTCCGGCGGGAGATCACGTTTTCCGTGTCGAATTGCAGGACGGTTCCCATTGCGGTAAATTTCGCCTGGACCGTATCCGGATCGTTGTTCGTGGCGTCGAACGAAACCACGATGGAGTATTTGTCATCCGGGCTTCCCTTCTGCATCACCTGACCCTGGGGGTCGCCTGACACCATGAAGAAAACTTCATCCGGCCCCATGCGCTGATAGAGCTTCCACGCGCAGTCAAGGACCTTGCCAACATGAGTCAGGAACGTATCCATGACTTCTTGTTGGCGCACCGAGGACAGCGGGTTTTCCATGTTCAGTCCAACCGCCATGTCGGCTTGCTGGCGCATGGTGATTTCAATTTCCTTGCTGCCGGAATCGTAGGCCGGGGTCGGCGCGTAGGCGATTTCCCCAAGACGCCGATAAGGAATCCTTCTGCCTGGTCCAAAGTCTGTTGGAGGCCTACCGGCTGGGTGCATCAGCGGCGGGAGCGTGGCCATGCTGGCACGGTCAATCCGGCTGTCCACCTCAGTCTTGATTTGCATCTGGGGACCGCGCAACGAACGCGTCATCGGCGTTGTTTCGTAAAGCCGCTTTTCCGAATGGTTGAGACGGGTGACTGTCACCGGGTATTCGTCCATACCATCAAGCAATTCATGCTTGGCGAAAAGGTCGGTTTTCTGGGGATTGAAAACAGTGCAGTAAATCCCCTCGCTGCCGTCCACCTCGTCTATCAGACGCTGGTAAGCGTAGAGAACAAGGACGAGCGTATTGTTGTCGTCGTTGACGAGATTGCGAACCGCGAGGTTTCCTTTTTCTCCTTCCAGCCTGTCGGATTCCAAACCGCGAAGATTTCGGATGGCGTAATCGACCCATTCAGCGTCCCATCCGTCGCTCTCGACCATCTTGAGAAGCATCTGCGCCGTCATGAACTTGCGGATAAACAGGTAAGGAACATCCTGCGGGTCCATCGTCCAGTTAGGAAAGATGATGTCTCCGTCTGGAGCGAGAGTTTCAACGTATGGCTCGTTGATGGACTCGACGGCAACCGGGATTTCAGCCTCCCCGGTTTGCCGAAGCTGCCGGAGAGCCTTTTTTGCCCTCCCCGTCGTGATGCCCATGCTTTCCACGAAAGCGGCGGATATCTCGTCGTCGTTCTCTCCACCAAGGATCATCTGCGCTAATTCCTCGCCGCCTTCCTGATTTTGGACAAGATCGTCCAAGGAAATGGTTTGCAAGCGAGATCGCTTCTCCCTGCGCCACCCGGTATAGGTGATCATGATTCCTTTTTCCAAGAGGTGATTGGCCCCCAGCTTCATCTGGTCCTTGAAATTTCGGATGTAGGTGGATTGCATCCATTTGAGGAACGTCGAAACCGTGGAGGCCATCGGCGCGGTTGCGGCGGATGTTGGCAACGCCCGGATGTGTGACCGGACCAAAGCCTGCATCAGCAGGGACACGAACGTGTTGATCCTCTCCCCCACAACGTTCACCTCGTTGTCTGACGCCCCCTGCCAAGGAAATGCGTTCGGCGCGTTTTTTCGCATATCCCATGTCTTTCCAGGCCACAAGTTGTGCCGGTCATCGTAAGATACGGCGCAAGACTGATAGAAGTAGTTATTGTCCACGAGAGCCGTCCTGTAACCATCCGTGAGGACGTTAAGATCCGGTTCCGTGGAAGTGTAAATCAGGCTTTCGTCTTGGAATTCAGGCTCGCTCATGGCACGTAGGAGTAAACCGTTTGCCCCGGCTCAAGGCGCACGTTGATCTTTTTTTTCAAAAGCTTGTCTCTCTTTTTGCCGCAGTTGACGACAATCTGGATGCCGTCCAGCGCGGCATAAAGCATGCGCTGGTTGGGGCATTTCTTGATCGCCAAGGCGGTCTTTACCTCCGGCTCTTCCACGGCGTCACCCGCTACATTCAGGGCGGATTCCAGCACCTTTACGGCATTCAGGGTAAGGTAGATAGGAACCCCGCGTTTCTCCCAATCGCTACCCTCGGAAAGCCACCTATCCCGCATGGACTTCATATCGAGTGGCGCGATGCCGTGTTTTTTTGCAAAATCGCTCTGGCGGATGGTTGCGTCCATGATTTTCAATATCCCCCTCCGGCTCGTGTTACCAGCATGTTTTTCTGGGGGACATGATCAATGTCCGCGATGGCGGCATACCTGAGAACGTCAATCGGGTCTTTCCAAGACTCTTTCAAGCCGCCTTCCCCGGTATACTCAGCGAGCGCATGGATGATGTTCCCGCATTCTTCGGAAATGTAGAAATGGGGACGGTTAACGGAGTCCATCGGCTTTGAACTGTCCCATGACATTTTTGAGATGAGGGCCTGCAAGCCATCCTCAATGTCCATACCTGGAGCCGGGATGCAGACTATTCCAGCTTCTTCCAAATCTTCAATAATGGAACTGGAACCGTCGTGCCCTTGGTATTTGGCCGCTCCGAGGCGAGGATCTATTAGTCGCTCGTAGATTTCCTCCTGTCCTTCGGAATCCCTGATTTCCCCCACGTAATCCGGGATTCCATACCCGCGCCCCTTGGCTCCCTCGCCCGGAATCCATTTGCCCGACTTCCATTCGGCCCAATCTCCAATGTCCACGCCTGGATACTCCCGGTAAACGTAAAAGGTGCCGGTTTCGTCCACGGCGATCCACGCCATGAACCAGCTTTTGGAGCCTGCCGGGTCGATGATCAGGTAGCGCGTCACCTCCACACCTTCGGGCGGGCATTGCTCCTGCTTCACCACGTTGACCGCCGTGTTGAACTTCGGGAATTTGGTGGCGTGGCTCTTCATCGGCACGCCGTAGGCCCGGATCAGGATTTCCTCTCTCGGCCTTCCCTTGAGGTCTTTCTTGATCCGGTCATAGCCGCCGAAAGGATTGTCCTGAGAGTGGAAGTAGTGAACCGAGGCGTTGCGCTTGGTGCTGCGCTGGACATATGGGACAAGTTCGCCACCCAGCAACTCGGCAGCTCGGCTTTCAATGATTTTCGCCCCGTCCAGATACTCCTTGATGACTTCGGTGTAACCATCAATCGGCGTGAAGGTCACAAGCATCTTGGCTTCCCGCGTGGCCAGCCGGAAACGGAGAGTGGAAATCAATTCCGGCCCAAGAAGATACTCGTCCAGCCACACACCGATGTTGTGCCATCTCGGGTGACGGCTACCAAGTTCCGCACCTTCCAGAATCGTCGGGTTGTTTTGATACTGGCTGTAGGTCTTGAAAATGATTTGTGATCCGTTCGGAAGAATCAAACTTGAATCCGTGAACCCGTTCTTTTTCGTGTAGCTGATGTAAGCTCCGGCGGTCATCTGCTTGGTTCGCATCTCGGCAGGCAAAGCTTCCCACACCGCGCCTTGCTGTTGCCGGATTGAAACCTCTGATGTCTGAGCGAAACAGAAGATTTCCGCTCCGGCGTTTTCTGTCGCCGCTTTCACCACTGCATAGGCACCGAAACGGGTTTTCCCGCTGCGGTTCCCCCCCAATGCCAGAATCTCGTCAACTTCTGAAAGTTGCTCTTCTGCCTTCTCCCAATGGGGAAGACGAAAGCCATATCGGAAAGGGTCGTTTTCGGCATTCTCAATCGCCTCATGATAGACCCGGTGGAACTCCACGATTTCGTCAGGCTCCATCACCGACAATTCCTCGTCGGTTGGCGGAGTCAGGATCTGGTGACTTCTCCAGTTCATTCAATGATTTCCGCCTCAACGGCAACGCTCTTGTCGGCAAGTCTCTTCCGCGCTTCCTCGCGCATCTTCAAGGCGTCCTCAATTGAGGCCCCCTTGCGGTGCTCAATGACAACCCCGGCCATTCCAGCAAGGGCCATGCTCTTGTCAGTGGTGATCGCTATTGCCAGCGCGAGCTTGTCCGGGGAAATGTCGTCCAAGAGTTTGGGGTTTCTGGAAAGTCTGTCCGCTTTCTCTAGCAGAAGATCCTTGTATGACTCGGCGGCAATCGCGAACTCGCGGGAGAATTCCTTGCGCTTGGATTCCAGCGTGTCTGAATTCCTCCAAGAAAGGCGACGGATCACCGTTCGGTTCAAGCCGGTCTCTATGGCAATCTTTTTCAGGGAAATTCCCTGCGCCAGCATCCAGAGGGCTTTCGCCGCCATCCGTGGATTTGAAAGCTCGATGGTGGGCGCGGTTGGGGAACATCGTTCTTCCGCCCGCTTGCGGACTTCAACAAACCATTCGCCGGGAATCTCCTCTTCTGGTTTTGAAAGCTCGTCGCTCATGGTGTTGGTTTTGCCACCGGGGTTTCCGCGTTGTCGTCTTCAACAACTTTAATTATGCCGTGATCTTCACCGTAACCCGGAAAGATAACGGCTCCGTCATTTGTTTGGAATCCTATGACCCCGTCCCGCTCGAAACGATCTCCGAATTTTTGCCACAAGTCGGAAACGAATTGACGATTGTCCCATACACCAGCCGATTCAACGATATTTTCTGGATTTACTTCAGGAGGAATCGCCCCCGATTTCACCTCATCCTTGAAATAGCTATTTGTAAAATTTTCAACATACTTAGGTATTTTTTTCAGAGAAGATTTTTTTACCGCATACTGTTTATCTCCATATGATTCAATGCCGGTTGGGTCATCAGCGAACTGGACAATGTCCCTGCTGGACGAAGGATCCTTTCCACGATGAAAAACATATCCTTGTTTCTGGAGATTGTTTTGCGAAAGGGACGACTTTACAATTGGAGTTCCGTTACTATCCAGCGTTGGTAGACCGTTTGGCATCAGGTTTAGTTTCACGGAATCATAAACGAATGGCATCGGGACAAATTCGCCGGTCATCTTCGTTGCCTGCGAAATCCGATCAATCCGGTAGGTTTTATAGACGTTCTCCTTGGACAGATTGGTTTCCCCGAAAATAGGGTTTGCTTCCCACCGCTGTCCGGTTTTTGAAACTCCTGTTTTTTGGGAGGAAGTCATTTCCCCAAACACCGTGTTGATGAAGTTCTTGTATTCACGGCCTTTCACCGCGCCATATTTTTCATCAAAAAATGCATCGGTTCGTTTGCCTTGGCGGTGAAGTTGCATGACCTCGGAAACATCGGCTTTGATCGCCTCCATGTTGCCGTTATAAAGCGACTGGCCGCGCTTGGTGGCCGCACGTGTCTGGATGTTGCTTTCAAGCTGGGTAACGCTCATCAGGCCCACCCGCAGGTTGCCGTCCTTGGTGATGCTCATGGCCACCGGAACAACATCACGTAGCGTTGGTTTCAAAGTGGCATACTTCACCTTTTTCCCGACCTTCTTGGTGGCTGGATGGTTGATCACGGTGAACCTGTCACCCTTGAAGTTTTTCACCGCCCCGTTCACTCCCCGCAAGATGCGCATTTGCTCGGCGTTGAGGATTCCTTTCTCCCGGAGCATACGCAAGGTTCCCTCGCCAAGGTGGTTGCCGATCAAATCACCATCGGGGGTTACCTTGATTTCCTCGGGAGCAAACTGCCTGCCTTCCGCCTGCTGTTTCGCCACGGCCTCACGGATCACGTGGCCGATACTGGCACGCTGCAAATCCTTGGCCGGTGATAGAGGGATAGGGTCGCCGTCCTTGTCATACTTTACCCGGGTTTGACCGTTAATTTCCTCCGTCTCGAAAATGGAAATCATCTTGTCCAGAACCGCCTTATCTCCCTTCTGGACAGGAATAACGACGCCACCCGTATCCCTTGATCCCAACGGGCTGAATCCGCCCTGTGGCCTGCCGGAAGAATTTTTCAGCATCTGACGCGTCATGGCACGGACCTGTGGGAGTTCGCGGATTCCTTCTGATAGCAACCCGTTGCCCATGACCATCCTGCCATCCTGCTCCATTAGACCGCCCGTCTTGAAATGCATGTCTCGGATCAACGGGATCTTGGGCAATGTCGCCTCCACCAAGCTCTGGATCATCCTGCGGGCTTTTGTGCGTCCGCCGATGGCCCCAAGCTCTCCGCTTTCCGCAATCTCCGAAACGTGATCGGCGGCGGAATCAATGTAGTATTCCAGAGCGGCATCATTCAACCCGATAGGCTGGTTTCCTGCCGCCACGTTGCGGGCGTTGTAGGCGTCCCAGAACTTGCGGAAATCTTCGTGCAAGGCGCCATCATTGGCGCGAAGCAGTCCGCCTGCCTCGCCATCCCCAACCAGCAACGCGGAGATTCCTCCCTCCATCTGGTTTCGGATGGCGACATGGTGCAAGACCTCATGGGCAATCAGCGGCTTTATCGGATTTGTGGAACGAGTGTTGATCGTTGCGGTATTGGTCGCCCGGTCAAAAGAGCTTGATCCGCTTTCCACGAAGTTAAACCGGATTTGCGGGTTGGTGGCTGCGTAGGTGGCAATCGCCCGCCGCGTCCCCTGCTTCATCCCATCAAAAATCTGCTTCTGGACGGGGTTAATAATGTCCGCTCTGAAATTCAGCTCATCCCCAAGAGCAAGCTCCCGGTGACGCGCTTTAGTTCCCTGCATCATTCCGCCCAAGGCACCCGATGAACCGCCGATGACCATGGCTTGTGCCGCCGCTCGCTTGAAGGTGTCAGCATTCGGGTCTCCGCCATCGGCGAGGTATTCAAACAACAGGTCAACCGGATATGCGGCGGCGGTGCCTTTCGCCGCGCTTCGGATCGTTGCCGGGACAGCCCCGCCGAGGGTCGCGGTGTCCACAAGGTGGGCCGTGGCGCGGTGGACGGGTGATAGCTCGCTGTAGTTGGCCACACGCTGCCAGAATGGCACTTGTCCCCTTGCCTTGGTCAATTCCGACCCAACCACCCGCGCGAACTTGCCCGTCGATTCTATGGCCGCTCCTGAGCCAAGAATGGACCCAGCCGCCGCGAACCCAGGAAAGAGTCCAACCGAGTAACCGGCGAAGCCGACTCCCGAGCGGAGAAGTCCGTATGCGTTTTGAAGGCCGAATTCCGTGGCGACTTTGGTGAGATTGTTATCCAGCTTCACAAGTCCGATTCCGAGCGTTTCCGACAACGCTCCGGCAACGCGGACTGGAACGGCTTTAACCTCGGACCCAATCTGGATTGCGCGTTGGGTTGCGGCAGCGACGTTTTCGGGAATCCGGGTGGCGAGCGAGTTGCGAAGCGTGGTGAGGGTTTCCAGTTCTGGCGCGATTTTAGAAATTTGAGCCGTGTGATCGGCTAGCTTCGCGGCTGACATGGTCGCTATTTGCTGTGCCGTCTGAACCGGCTTCAAAAGGGCCTGGTTGCCGGTGGCGTCCAGTCTCGCACCAATGTCTTCGGCAAATTTCCCCGAAATCTCGGCGGCGTTTTTGGCGGTCACCGCCGCCTTTTGAGCGGCTGAAAGAGCAACCGATTGACGGGCGATTGTCGCATCCATGGCGGCAACTCTCGTCAAAACCTCGTCGGCCTTAATTCCCGCACGGGTGATCACCCCGAGCTTCCCAACCTTCGCGCCAACTCCAGCGGGAATCAGGATTGTTGGGTCCAGCATTTGGCCAACGGCACCGGACTGCTTGACAAGGGAGGCGTAATCCGCCGATTTCATTTCAGATTTGACTTGTGCCGCATTCTCAACGGCATTGGCAAATAGACCGGTTTTCTCGATGGTTTCGCCTACCTTGGCCGTGGAATTCTGGTAGCGGGTCCGGGCCAAACCTTGGCGGGATTCCCAAAGTTGATCATCCGCGGACTCTTCCGCTCCTACCAATGGTGCCAACTGAACGGATGCCCAATCCGAACCGATCCCCAGCAAACCGGCAAGTTCCTTGGTTGAGTGTATTACGCCTTCCGAAATGGCAGTTGTCGCCAAAGCTTTTTCTCGCTTGATCTTAGCGGTGGAATCTTGGCTCTGAAACGGATCGGTGATTCCGGTCGAGTAAACCTGCAAGTCGCTGCCGATTGATTTCAACGCGCCTGCCCCGGCGTCCCAAAGGAACTCTCCGATTCCACCGGCAATCTCCCCGAATGAAGGGGAACTGTCGTCAATTCCGTCACGCTCCCGAATTTTGAAAGCGTTAAGGTTTTCAGGCTGCAACACCTGCTCATATGGCATCGCCCAGGCGGAGGCGCGGGGAGTTATCGTGCCATCCGGATAAAATGCCCCGGCATCCTGTAAATCGGTGAAAAGGATTCCTTTTGAGGTTGCTTTCCCTGCTGGGTCTATTAGCCCGCGGTCAAGCAAATCTTGCGCGGATTGCGGCGGCTGATCGTAGGCTCCTGCCGCCGACCCTTCAAACAGCACATCCAGCCCTTGTTTCACGGCTTGGTTGATCTCCCTCGGCTCTGGCATTTTCGGAAATTTGGCACTGGTCCACTTTGAAAACAGTCGGTATTCTGGGCGGCAAGACAGTCTCTACCCTTCCGGGGAAAGATAGTCAATTCCACAAAAATCCATGAACGCGCAGTTTCATCCTCAATCAAACGAATCGATAAACCGGGCGAGATGGACATTCCTTGCAATATGGGAAGAACTCAAAGTGGCCGTCGGACTTCTTCCACAATACGCCATTATTCTCTTCCAGCCCGACCGGCTGGAGACTTTCAAGCTTCACGCGAAGATCCGAATTCTCAGCTTTAAGACGCGTATTCTCCGTGAGAGCAATGCGCAAGCTCTCCGTCAGATGGAGATTGTCCTTGAGGACCAGAGAGTTCTCATTCTAGAAAATCTTAATCTGCGCAAGCAGATATTCTCTCGTCTCTTTTCCCAGCCCGGCGTTGCGGATGGCGGCGATGACGTCTGACAGGTTCAATGGATCAAGACTTGTGTCCCTCACCCTTGTAGAGGACGCCGGGCTTGCGGAGGTGTGCGGGCGGGTTCGGTCCCCCGCTCTCCGGGTCGATATACCACGGGACAAGCGGTGTTTGTGGCGTGTGGGTCCGTGGCATCTCGCGACGTTTCTTGTAGCGGATCGGACGCTTTGGCGCATACAATTCCTTGCGGAACTCATCGAACAGGCCAATGGCTTCCTCAAAGGTCATGGGTTTGTCCATGATTCCCGCAGCCACAGCCGGAGCGGTCTTGATCGCGGAGTGCTTCTTGATGAAGTTATAGACGAAGAAGTAAATCGCGATCTGGGCGGAATGGTTCTCCATTTTCTTGGAAAAAGCATTGGTAAGGCGCGTGAAACGACGCATGCCCATGCGCATCGATAGGTTGGCCCGCTCCACATGGGAGGTGCAAATCTTGCTGTGCTCTGGATTCCCGAGAACCGCCGTCCGGTCCACACTGACGACGATTTCATATCCCCCTTTGGATTTCTCGTAATTCTTGGTCACCTTGCCATAGTCGGCCCGGTCGTCAAAAGCCCGGACAATCGCCTGCTGGTAGGAGCGGTGTCCATCGGTGGCTATCTGCGGACGGTTTAGCAGTCGCTTCGCCAGATCCTCAGCCAGATCGTTCGCGGCCTGCTGGCTACGCTCTCCCACGATCCATGACGGCATCAACTTGGTGTCCCGGCACATGCTGGTCCACGTCCACACGTCCCCTTGCTGTGGATTCTTCGCTGTCTCCCGGTTCTTCTCCTTGCAGCCGCAAAACGACCAGATTTCATCCATTTGGATGTTCGTGCATGGCAGGTTGCGCAAGTGCTTGTCCTGGTAGTGTTCGGAAAACTCCCCGAACTCGGCCACGAACTTCAACACGGTTGTCTTGCTGGCTCCGGTAAGACGGCTGGTTGCGCGGATGCTGTTACCCTCGGTCAGGCATTGCAGAACCAAGGAACGACGGGAAACGGGAAGGACGTTCATGCGGGGGAAAGCTAAGTAAAATGCTTATTCGGTCAAGCATAATGAGGGAGATTTCTGGCCATTATTCATGAATACTGCCAGCGTGATCCCATGTCATTTGCAAGAGACCTTGATTCCAACGATAACTGGCTGGTTCGTAACGCAGCACGCGAGGGGCTTACCTCATGGGAATTCGCGGAAAAGATGTCTATCCGAGAATCGCAGGTGTGGCGTCGTTTATACGAGCGTGGACAGGAGGCGCATCTTGAGATGTTTCTGGAAAACAATCGGAAGTGGGAAGAGCGAGAGGGCCGAGAAAGGCCCCCCCAGTATGGAGCCTGAAAGGAAGCATCACATTCCTACCGGGACTAGCAACCACGGTTTCCCCTTCATGCTCCAGTATCTCCTTGAGAGATACATAGCCCATGTAATCCTTCACGAAGTAGAAGCCGCATTCCATGCCAATCTTTTAAACGCACTAATGTTGCAAAAGCAACCCCAAAGAGGCTTGGTTCTATGGCTTCTTGTCAGCCCACCGCTTCTTGGCGGCTTCACGGGCAATCTCGGATCGCCTTTCCGGCGTGAGGTTGGCAGCACGGGCCTTTCCACCTTTGAGCCCTCCCATCCGGCCAAGCGCAACCGCCGCCGGGTTTTTATCGGGCTTCCCGCTCATCGCTTTCTCCTTCTGAGATTTTCAGGAACTTCTTGAAGGTCTGATGCGCGGCTTCGATCCCCTCTTCTTCTGGGGAAATTTCCTCTTCTTCATCCGGTCCTCTTTCTTCGGGCAGAATCATGCTTGAGCGGTAATGCTTTTTGCGCTATCTAGCAAGAAAAATCATGACTAGAATCGTCCCGTGCCGGCATCAAGGATCTGTGCCTGCCCTTTCTCGAAATCATCTTTCCACATCACATCCCACTGGCCAATGCTGAGATATGCGTCCTTTGTCATTTCCGGGTCATTGAAAGTTCCTTCATTCAGAATCCCTTCTGACGGCTTCCCGCCCCCCGGATAATCCATGAAAAGTTCTCCCCCGAAATTCTTTCCGTAAATCAAAAATCCGTCCTCGTCTTTCAGGACGACCATCATATTTTTGAGGGGGCGATTTTGTTTTCCAGACATCATGAAATGGTAGCGGGCCTTCCCGTCGATCCACTTTGTTGTAAGTGAAAACTTTACCCCGACATCCGGGCGGTCAATTTCCGGCCATTCCTTGGCCCCCAATGCCTTTTTGGTTTCTAGCTCAACGCGAGTTTCCTCTTGTCGCTCTCTGGCCCGTTGGTATTTGCTGATTTGATCCACCGCAAGGGCAATCAAAGTCCCGGAAAGAACTAGGCTGATGGTTATCTTGGCTGTGCCGGTGAGGAACTTTTTCATAGGAGCGGGTGTTGATCCGCTCCAGGTGGCCGGGGAGTTGATAAGTCGTGGACCGACCGCCCGGCTTTCGGCTTGCGCCTATTGCATCACCGAGCCTCCCCGACCGTTTTACGGGTAGGGTAAGCCGGTGCCCCCCTGATGAGGAGACACCGGCAAATTTGATCCACGGGTTATCAAGCCCGGCCCACGGTTAAGCGGACAGGCGCGGGATAACTCATGAATCCCCTGGTTTCAACCTCGGAGTTGCTCGGAATGGGTTTTTCTTTGTAACCGGGGCGAAACGAGCATGCTAACAGGAAACAAGGGTCCGCATAGGCAATTCGTCGCTTGTTCCGAAATGAATGGCATTTTGCAACATATGGCCGATTTTGGGATTTTCCCTTGTATGGTCCGAAAAATATGATACCACATCTGGTGTCGGGAGTTCTGATCCAACGACAAAGTTCTTTCCAAGGAGTCGTATCCGAGGAGGCCAGTGCGGGTAAGTCAGAACTCCTCGCGCTGGCCTTTCTTCTTTGCGGGGAAGGGTTCGCCAAATCGCCCGGTAATGCGGGCCTCGGAGGCAAAGGGGGAAACCTCATGCTGGAAACAATCTTCACCCGGGGGCAATTCTTACGACTTCTTAGTCCCCAAAGGTCATATCAGGAAACTGGATACCTCACCGAACCTATACGGAAGCCAAAATCGAAGATTGGAAGGACGATGGTTTACTACCGGATTTAGTTTCTTCGCTCAGTGACTCAGTAAAAGGGACGGTTTTTCTAACTGATCCCTAAGAAGTCGCTCTTGTTTCTGTTTCCTATCCGACCGACCGGAAGCCAAGGAGAAGAGGGCGGCAATACCAACAAGGATCAAAACCCGGAACCTGCATGAGCATCGCGAAACGAGAGATGATGACGATTGTCCTGACGCCTGAATTGCTGGAAACAGGGATGAAGGCAGGGAGAGGACTCAAAAGGATTCAGGCCAAAATACTTGGTGTTGGCTGGCCCTTGGTTTCTGGATGGAAAGAAAAAGCAACAGGGAAGGTATTGTCCTGGTCCGAGTGGGAAAACTTTCTGGAAGAGGGCCGGAAAAGGAAAAAGTCCCCCTAAAAAACCAAAATTGCCCGGATTGCCCGCATGAGAGGAAAAATCATCCCGTTCCCGATATCCAATACCCGGCCAGAAAGTGACATTTCCGTGGCCAAGGGTGACGGTCCGCCCGATTTCCTCGGGCTGCTGATCAGGGCTTCCTCGCTTTCTTCGCCGCCGGCAATACTAACGGAAAATTTCATGAGAAAGAGACTGAGTCCAGCGGATGAGGTAATCAGGAGTGCTCGCCGGAAGGGCGGACCCTTGGATGCCGAGGGGTTTGAATTCGTCTGCACCAAGTGTGGTGAGCGCGTCTTTTTCAGCATCCGTGAGGTCGTCAAGAGCCCCGCGAGGACTTGCCCCAAGTGCGGGAGTGGTTCCCTTGACCGCGTCGGTCAGGATGGCGATGCAAGTCCCTAGATTTTTGGCGGCAGTTTCAGCGTTCATTTGATTGTTCCGAAAATAACCTGCAAAGTCCCCATGAAATACATCCTGCTCACGGTTCCAAACCCGAACCCCTCAGACAGCTTTATCAATGATGCGCACGCAATCCTGACTATCGATTTAGAAAAGCTCGGACTGCCCCACGAAGCTGCCGTAAGGCTCGGCCCATGTGGATGGCTGATACCGCGAGATGCGGCCATGCCCTTCGTCCTGCGGGTGGCAGATGCCGCGAAAAACAGAAACCAGGCAATCCTTCCAGTTGTTCAATACCTTCGGGATGACGACTAGCCCCTTTTGATTCAGCGTCCTGTTCCCCGAACAATTTCATGTATCTCATAAGACGTGTGATGGGAGGCTCCGAACCCGGCGGATCGGCAAGAAGACGAGCGAGAATATTTAATTTTGATTCAGCGTTCATTTCAAACTGGCCCATTACCGGGTGGTGTATTGATCGACTCCAAAGGCGGTCCGTAGTCCCACCGGATGTTCCCGATGATTTCCTTGACCATTTTCCACCGCTTCCGGTTGGCCGGATCGTTGCATCCATCCGGCGAGGCCGACAAGATCCGGGGAAGTTCCGATTCCAGCAATGCCAGGTCGTCTTCCTTGATTTGGTAGAATTTGGTTTTCATCCGATCATCCCCGATAAAGGTCAACGACGAAAAAAGCTACGAGGAATACCGAGAATATGCCGAAAGAAATCACGAGAAGTTCAAACGCCGTGGCCCGATTAGGAGGGTGCTCGATCAGTCTCTTTTCGGGATCGCGTTCGTCCAAGTAGCATTGCTCGCACTGGCGAATTACTCCGTGTAGGTCCTCCAGCTTCTTCTTAGTAGATGAATTCATGGAACTTAAATTATTTTCTTGACGTTAACACTAGTAAATCCAATAAGTTATATGGGGTTTCGAACTGGCCCATTACCAAAGTTCGTTAACGCGGAAGAAGCCCTCTTAGTTTGCTGGATGCTTCTGCCGCCCGGTCCACAGGATTTGGACCGGAAGGCGAGACAATAGGCGCGTTCGCATCATTTGCAATGATACTTTTCGCCCTGTTCATGAACCAAGCCCAAGTTTCTGGTGGATCAGTAATTGTTGGACGACGTGCCATGAGTTGCTTCATTTCGTCCTCGCTGACTGGCTTGAGATTCTTTGCCGCGTTAAGAAGATCCTGTTCCAGCAAATCAAGCTGAAGCTGTTTCTGGTTCGCTCGCGTTTCCGCCGAGTTGCCCCCAGGAACAAATGGAATTCCGCCCATAAATGATCCTACGCCCTCACCGAATCCAACAGCATCCTTCAACGCATCTTTGGGATTTCCGTCCGGAGTAAGATACTTGTCGATGGTATCCACCACTCTTTGATTTACCGATTTGGCTTCCACTTTGGCCGCCGCCGTGACTTTGGCCGCATCCTTGGCAGCTTGGATAGCCAATTGCTTTTGCTGAATATCGAGTGCCTTTGCCGGGTCTGGAGGAGTGACTCCGAAACCGTTGATCGGCGGCAGAACCATTCCAAGTTCCTCGTCCGAGGCATCCGCCGGAGTGAACACCGGCAAATCCGGGTTGGTAGGGTCCGACGCGCCGGGAGGAAGTAAGATTTCCGGGGCTTGCAGATCCGATACGGATCCGGACGCGGGATCGAAAGCCATTTTTTTGGTAGAACCTCCCCCAATCGGGATGTCCACGATTTGAAGGTCTTTTTTCTTCTCGTCCGGAATGAGCTTGGAAAGCGAAGTCGCCAAAGCGTATTGCTCGGTTCCCGTGAGACCGTCCAGATTGATTCCGTTGGCCATTGAGGCTGGCAACGCGCTTTTGACATACTGCGCCAGCACCGGACCCGCCGCGTTCTGTGTCGTCTCGTCCAGATCCATCGCTTTCTCGATGGCGGTTTGTTTCCGCTCCTGCTGCTGGATATCCTGGGTGGTGGCAAGCTGCCGCAGCGATGATTCACGCTCACGCAAGTCCTGGTCCCGCAGACGCATGGATTGGTCAGCCTGATAACGCTTCTCTCCCACGCCCATCGCGATCATGTCGGCAATACCTGACGCAACCGCAGCCCGCTCACTCAAAGGCGCGTCCTCGTTTTTCAACTCGTTGGCAATCGCCGTGAGCCGTCCAGCCTGATCGGGGAAAAGCTGGATCGCCGCGTCAATCTGCGCCTGAGATGCCTTGAGAGTGTTCTTCGCCTCCTTTTGCTCCTTCGCGTAATCGCGGTTCACCGCGTCGATTTTATTTCCAAGACCGATGATGCCTTGCGCCTCGGTATTCGCGGCCTGCGCAAAACCTGAGAAATCCTGCAAAAACAGGCGTGGGTCAATGGAGTCTCCGAGTCTGGCCATCAGCGGTATTGCATGTAGGAGCTAAAAGCATTTCCCAACCCGCTGTATAGCGCGGCATTTTGGGCGGCGGATGATTGGGCGGCGGCACTCGCGTAGCCAAGTTGGTTCTGCCGGTTGGCCGCCCCGATGTTCACCCCGGCGTCAGGATTGATCAATTGCGGCGTGGCGGAACCGAGCGACGAAAGACCGATCCCGAGAAGTCCCTGACCAGCTTGATAGGATTGCGGTGTCCGGTTGAGTTGCGACAATCCTGGTTGCTGGTAGAACGCCTGTGAAGCCGCAAGGGCGTTGTTGGTGGTCTGATACGCTTCCTGCCGCTTGCTGCCGAGGATCGAGTCGCGGTTGAGGATCTCAGCGGAAATGGCCGAATTATCCAATTCCCTCCCACGGTCGCCAGCCGCCTCGCGGGCGAACTGCTGGGCAGACCGCTGTTCCGATCCGGTCAGGCCGGTGGCGGCACGCTGTGCGTCGGTTGCCTGTTGTCCAAGCTGCCTTACCTGCGCGGCACCCTGCGGGTCGAGGGAGTCCAGGAAGCTCCTTGTCAGGCCCGTGTTCTCCTTGAGGTTGCGTAGTTCCCGCTTCTGCGCCCGCTGGAGTTGATTGGCGGTGCGCGTGGTGGTCTTGTTTGATAGTCCGAGCAGTCCCATCTGCCCCTTGCCACCCTGGAGAAACGACTGGATCTCCCCGAGGTTAATCCCTTGGAATTTCCCACGGTATTTGCCCTCAAGCCCGAGAATGTCTGGCAGCGACTCGCCATAGGCCCCGACATAGTCGCGGATATCCTGACCGATGTTCGGTTGTCCATTTTTGGCTGCTTTCTTGGCGGCGTTTTTCTGACTCTGGGAGTTGGCATAACCAACACCTGCCGACACGACCGTTGCTCCGACTGCTACCCAGCTCATGCTAATTTAGGGGTTGGATGTTGCCGCCATTGGTTCAGGCGCGGGTGATCCTTGTTTTCAAAAAACGGGTTGGTATCCGGCTCGGTGATTCTTTCTCCGATTTCGTCCGGGTTCTGTATATCCTCAGGATTGGCGTGGATTGTCAACCACACGGTATCCGTTACCGCAAATAATATGCGTTTGGTCCCTGCTGGGGTAACCCCGGAAACGGGTCCGGTGTAGCGGATGTTCTCGGAATTTGATCTAACTTCGACGGTTCCGCTAAGGATAATGAAAGGATGCTCGGTCTTGTGCTGGCGACTGGTGAGGATGCTACCTGCTGGCAGTAGAGTCTGGCGGACGTAAATACCCGGCGTGAAAAGATGGGTCACCGGAAAATCAACGGCAGGTAGACGCGAGATGGCAAGTTCCACCTCGTCCATCATTGTTGGTTCCCTGAGTGAGTCCATTAGGATTGGATTCCGTAAACCACGAATGAAATCGCCCGTCCTGGGCCTTCCGCCGGGTGCATGATCCGGAACGTTCCCGTCTGCTTGTCATAGATCGTGGCTGACAGGTTCTCCGTGCCGTCACTTTCAAATTGAGCCACCGCGACATACAGCGTGGTGGACATGTCGGTGTCGATCACAACGGTAGTGTGCGTTGAATCAACCCGGGTGAGTGATGTTATATTGTAACTCCCTGTCCGCAAGGTCCTGCCTGTCCCGGTGATGTTGAATCCACCGTATGCCTTGGCCACGCCGGGTGAATATCTCACCATGTCGGGAGTAACGAGCAATTGGCTCGTTTCATTCTGCATTTGACCCTTAGCGGGAAGGGCGTTCGCGTTGATCTTGCTGAAATCGACCGCCCCAGACATTATCCTCGGTCCGGAAACCGAGAGCGGCTGGATATTTGCTGTTCCAACAGATGTTGGCCCCAATTTGGCGTTGGTTACACTCCCATCGACCAGCTGTGTTGTTCCCACGCTGTTGGCCCCCATATTACCAATGAGAACCGTTCCCAATTTTATCTGACCAAGGACAATCGCGAGAGTGCCATCAGCTAAAAGATCCGAAGTCGGCGCAAGTCCGCCCACGATCTCGTTCAGCTTTGAGCTTGTCACCTGATCTCCGTCAGCGAATGTGATTGTAGTGGCGAATCCTGGCATTTTAGCTTTGTGAAAGTGTTTCCCTGTTGGTTGTTGTTGCCGAAACCTTGATTCCCCGGATCATCGGACGTCCAATGACGCGGCGGAGGTTGAGAGAGCCGTTGAAACCACGGAGACCGCCGATCCTTGCCCGCAAATCGGCCGTTTCAGATGGAGGAAGCGGAATCCCGAGCAGCGTGCTGCTGGCCAGAACCTCGTTGCCGTCTGAATCCGGGTCTTCGGTGAAAAATGTCATGCCAATATCAACCTGTGATGAGCCTGACTTCATCTGGACCCCAAAATCAGCGAATCGTTTCCTCTCGCCGGTCCCGTTGAGGTAAGCGCGGGTCGTCATCTTGGAATCAATCGGAAATTCCTCGGTTCCAGTGAAAGCATTGGTCGCAATGCGGTCGAAATCCATGTCTGTCTTGTCAACCGCATGGATTCCTCCGGTTGAGGTGATGGCATACAGGTCATTCCGCTGGCCGGAACGCCCGATGATGAAATTGTTGATCAGGAAATTAGGATCTCCGAACGTATCCACGCTCTCCCACTGGGAATTCAGGAGATTAAACACCAGAATCGAGTTGTTTCCGATGGCATCTCCTTGTTTCGGCGCGGAATCCAGCGGAACTGCGAGCCAATAACGGTTGTTGAAGTAGGTCCCGACCGCCATCGGCGCTAGATCCTGTGAAATCCGGTCGATATACGGCTGGATGGCCTCGGAAAGCGGCTTCTCGGTGCCGCGCAGATTGTAATCGTTCAGGAATTCCAGCCAGTAAACCCCGTTGTCCGAAAGGAAGAAGATGGAATTGCCCTGGGTCACCACCGACTTGCGGGCGAGACACCCGATTTCCCGAGTAAGCTCTCGCACGGAGGTATCCTGGAGCGTCCCCACGGTGCCAACAACCGCATGCAGCGAGTTCCGGTTAAGGACCACCAGCGTGTCGGAATAGAACGGGTGAAGCGCCACGATGTAATCCGCCGTTCCATCAGTGATCCGGAATTGATTCTGCAACGGATCATAGGTATCCGTGTCGAGGATGTCGGAAGCCACCAGTTCGTCACGGATGTTCCGATCCACGAAAGGAGTTCCGTAGTTATACCAATACGGCCCCCAAATCCGGCGCTGGAAATAGATGGCCCACGGGAAGGCCGGGGCAAAGATGAATCCACCGCCAACCGAAACCTGCCGACCGATCTGGACGGAATTGGAGCCAGAAGCCGAATCAGGGACAGGAATGTAACACCGGATGATCGTGGCCCCGGAAATGGATTCAACCTGGTATTGCTTTCCGACCAAAGAGGAGAACCGCACATCCGTCGCCCCGTAGATCGTGATGTAATCGCCCTTGTTGATCGAGACGTTGCCGGAAACGGTGAATTCAACCAGTCCATCAGACGAGGAAATCCCGGAGCCGTTCGCCGTCAGAATCTGCGGCTGCGTGTAAGGCCCTGACGGAACCAATGTGAAATCAGTCGCCCCCCGAACCCATTCCATCCCGGTCTTGCCGGCACGGAACAACAGCACCTTGTCCATGGCCTGAACCATGTTGATTTCCCCATCCAGCGTCTCAGTCCCCGGCAGCCCAATGGATGTCACCGAACCATCCGACAATGCCACCCGTTTCACCTCGTTTCCATACGCGAGAAAAATCGATTCGTCGTTGTTGCTCGATGGATCTGAGTAAAGGCATGATCCCAGAACCTGACCCGTGGAAAAATCATCAATCCGAGACAGGACCGTAGCGCCGGTAACGTCGTAACTCTCGCCGCCCATCGCGTTGGCGATCTCGAATTCCAACGTGTTCGCATCGGTCGGAGTCATGAACCAGACACCGTTCGGATCAACCGCCGGAGTTCCTCCCACGTCTTCCAGACCGAGATAAGATGCCCCTCCACTCCCACCCTGTAGATAAATTGGACCGATTGCAGCTACTGGCCCGGTCACGGTTCCTGATGGTGAGGCCACAACAAGTTCTCCAGCCGAAGAAAAACCATCAATCGTATTCACCAAATTAATGACCTGCTGCGCTGTATTTGGAGCAAGGGATACAACAGGCGATCCCACGGAAATCCCGTTCGGAATCCATGTGGTTATCTGGTCGGGCCTTTGAACCTCGTCATTGCTATACCATGACGCAAAAATAATCCCGTCATCGTAACGCAGCCACCAATTATCTTGGAACGGCTTCTCGCACTGAATCTGCGTATTCGATGGGTCCCGCCAAATATCGGGACCTTGGCCTAATAGGGTTGGGAAAACAATCGGATTTCCCAACCCATCCGAAAGCGTTCCCGCCACGTTCAGCGCTCCGGTGGTGCTGTAAAAAATGGTGATCACCTTGTCCTCAACTGTCGCCAACAGAGGTCCTCCTACATACGCGGAAGCGGTGTAAGTAACCGAAATTCCAGAACCACCCATCCCGCTCACAACCGCCGTGTATCTCACCGAATTATTCGCCCCGGACGGATTCACGATCACCGTGGCCGCTGAATCGCCTCCCACCGGCAGTCCATGTGCTGGCACCGTCAACGTCACCAACTCGCCCACCCGCGACGCCGCCGTAACAACCGCCCCGCCAAGTTCATCCACCAGCCAGAACGGAAGTCTCAACGGCGAACCCGTGATGATCGATCCCTCCGAAACCACATCAACCCCCGGCCTCGGTCTCCAATCTCCGTCAATACGGCCGTTCATCGACAACGCCAGTATCCCGGCTCCCAGCTGCCACGGCGGCAACCTCAAATTAACCCCAATGAATCCAATGTCACCATCGTCCACAACGGCATCATCCAGTCCTCCGGCTGTGCGGTATCGTGGCATTTACATGGTGTATCCAATTACCAATCCAGAAAGAACCAGGAAGCTCGTTGTCTCGCCGCCAATCCCAATTCCCGCCGGAATGGTAGCAGCCTCGAAAGAAGTCACATTACCCGTAACATTGCTGACAAAATCAATGATGACGGCATCATTGATGACCTGAATCCACCGACACTTGACCGGTGAACCGTCTGGGTTTACCCCGGCCGTCGATGCCCAGTCGTTACCACCCGCGAGAATGTAACCACCCTCCTGACCCTGCAACTGATACGAATCTCCGCGCATGCTGCAGGAATACCAGAAAACCCGTCATACCGTCAACCACAATTGCAACTTGCTTGCGATATCAGCCATCTTCCGTAGATCCAGGATCATGAGCGGCCCATTGTCCAATTTTTAAAGGGGTGATTATCCGGTTGGGGTTGTGAGCATCAGGCAAATCGCACCCCCCTCCCCCCTAGTATGGGCAATGTAGATTCGTGCAATCTGCACAACTTGTTACAATATACATAACATTGAATTGGACACTACACTCGCCATCTCGCAACTCACTGGTAATGAGTGGTGATCCATCAAGCGCGCTCGATAACATTCGAATCCTTGCCTAATCCTCCGCTATTGAGATTGGATCGGCACGAATAGCATCACGATGTAATCACAGGCAGCATCTCAGGCGCGTGCGTTCAACGATTCTCTCCACAACCGCAACCGGTATTCTCCACTGCATTCCTTCCTCACCTCATCCATCCGCTGTCATTCATTCCCCGCGCTGATCACCAGCTTGCCCAGCATGTTCCTGGACGCACACTCGGCCAGAATCTCTCTGATCACTTCGGGGGATGCTGGGGAGCAGGTAATCTCGTGATGGTATCGGATCGGGATCTTGCCATCAAAAGAGATCCTCACTTGGTGCCCGATCTTATGCGGCGTTCCATAGTCCTCTTCCTTCTTCATTTTAACGGTCATGGTCGCTGATAGATCAAGATTATTGCATTCTGGTTGCGATAAAAGTCGTGATTCCACTGGTTGCCTGTGGTTTTGCGTCATCGCGTGGTTTCGAAGGTCCTAACCTTTGGATTGCCTAATCCTCCGAAAATTGTGGTTCGTTCCAGTAAATCAACGGTTTTCCTTGCCTAATCCTCTGATTTCTGCATTTGGTGCTCGACGGGTCGTTAGGCTTTTTGTGTAGAATCTTGTCCGTTGCACGAGGGATAGCGGTTGAAGAGCGTGTTATGCCATCCGAAAGCTGGTTGGTTCGTGGCACGGTATCAATGCCCGCATGCTGGTCACACAACGGCATACCAGCGCGTTCCGGCCTTGGTTTGGCTGGTTGGTTGCAGGGCTGCCAGTGCGACCCGTCGTAGAGCATGCAAAGGCATTTCATGGGTTCAGCATTCGTGAAATTGCTATCCCAACGAGAAAACACAGCAGCAGGGTAAATATCTCGCTCACCTCTTCCTCGCTTTCCAAGCCGCGATGGCTTCGACCGCCGTCTTGATGGCATCGGGAAATTTGGTCGTTGGCCCGAGGAAGTATTCCAGAGCCACCGCCAGCCTCTCCGCAGCTTGCTCGGTGGACTTGAGTTGCTCGCGAACGCCGGCAAGCTCGTGGTCGTGGTCGGATAGCCGCACAAACTCGCCGTCGATGTCAGGTTCCATGCGTGGGTATCGCATTCCGTATTCGCTGTATTCGATGTAGTCGATGCCTGGACTGAAACGCTGGATTTGCTCACTCACGGCTCGTTCCCTCCCTTCGGTGCGGGTGGCAGGGCAAACTCGCCGCCGGAAATCATCGCTTGAACGTCTCCCTCGAAATAGGAATCAGTATCCGTCTGATGCACAATAGTGAAGATACCCTCCACGGTGTCTTCATGGCCCCTATGGTGACCGGCAGTGTAGGCCCGGATCAGTGCAGTTTTGATAGGAACCATGTCCTGCCACTGATGGTCGGATAGAAGTTCCTCAGACCCACTTGGATGTTCGGTGAGAATTCTGGACCGGACCGCATGATCATATATCACCAAGATTTGGTTTTCGTCAACGTATCCCTTTTCAAGACCCTCTCTAACCCTTGGAAGATGATTCATAAGGATGTCCTTGACAATCGAATTGGCCCGAGAGTCCATTTGATTCTCCCTCTTTAAAACTACGTCTACGCCATTGGCATTCTCCGCCTTCATCGCGGCGAGTTCTGCTTTCGCCTCGGCAAGCTCGGTCTCAAGCTGGCGGGCGAATGATGCCGGGACAATCTCGCTCCATAACGGCCCTCGTCCGATTCGATGCAATTGAACTGCATCTGTCCTAGGGGTCGGCGTCGCGGCAGGCGTTGTTTCCTCTGCATGCTTTGCATCAGCAGCCTCGTGATCCCGCTTTACCGCGTGGGCAATCATAGCCAGCGGCAGGCATCCCAAAACAAGTTTATGCTCGTCGTATAAATGCTGTGATAGAATCGGCCAATGTTCTTCTGGTAAAAATTGAGGAGGTAAATTTTTCATATTATTAACCCAAAGATTTATTAAGCGCGCGATTTACACACTGCAATGCCTTGCGTGGGGTTGAGTGTTCCGAGTCAAAATAGTCGGGCACCTTGGCGGCAATGAGCGAGATACAAAACTCCAGACCTGCCTTCGCTTCGATCAGGCCGTCACGCATGGCGGCATTCTTTTTCAGCCGGTCAGTCTCCATTACAGTGAGTAGGTCTTGAAGCTCGTCCGTCTCTGGAGATGCGGGGATTCGGGTCAGCAGTTCGCGGAGTTGTCCGCCCATGGACTCACTCACTCGCGGCTCCTTCCCGTGCCACGAGGCTTTGGTTCCAATGTTCGGCACGTGGTGGTGCGTATTCATCAGGAATCAGTATAGTGATTCTTTCTAACACGCTGTATCTCCATAAGTCTTTGCCGGCATCTGGTTTTTTTCCATAAAGCCGCCACTTTCCGTCAGAGTCCATGGCAGCAAACTTGAACCAAGGCGACTGCACGGACCAAAACGAGGTCCAGTCGAAATCCTGCTCCTGCTCAAACTCGCAACCCAAGCTTTCAAATTCAGCGATCACTTCTACGACTTGCCCCACCTCGAACGGCGGGACGGGGGTTGTCAGGATGATTTTCATAGCTTTTTCTTTCTGGCTTGCAGGGTTGGGGTGGTTTTCTTCCAGAGGATCGTTTTGCTGGCTTTCCCGACTCGCACGACGAAGCCCATTCGCTCCAACTTGGTTAGCCGGTTGCAGATTGCGACAAACGAAACACCGTCCTCTTGCAGGTCAAAACTGGTGGTCGGTCCGTCCTTCTTGAATCGCTTCAAGGTCGCTGCGTATTCGGCGGGTATTGGATCCTGCCCGGATCCCTTGCAGGTCGGGCAGGTGTGGAGTGGTGGTTTCATGGTTTATGCCTTTTTGATAATTCCAAGACGGCGTCCAAGGGCGGTGCAGAGACGTGCTGCGATCTCATTGGAATGGGCGGAAATGCTGCTATATACGTTTCCCTTTGGGTAAACTTGGAGATCGCAAAAGCTTCCGCCATTCCCGCGTGTTGTCGTAAACCGGCGGATAAACTCGCCTTCCTCGTTTTCGAAGCCGGAGATTTCATTGATCTCGATAAGCTCTGAATCGTGTGTGATTGCTGTGGTGATGTTGGGCATGACGGGAATATAGCAAGGGGAAAATGAGTCGGGGGATTGAACCTGGCCCGGGGAAAATATTAGAGGTGGCGAGCAATGCGGGATGTTTCTTCCTGAATCAATTCGGGTTCAACCGTTTTTTGAATGTAACCCCATCCAAGGGCGCGCCAGCTGTCAATTTTCTTGATAAAGATACAACGTGCATCCGCGTCACCGACGGAAGGAATCACAAGATAATATTCAATCTTGCGAGCATAAACAACCCGATTTATGAATTTAAGACCGGGGAGGGATGCAACAACGTGGGTTTGCATTCCCCTGAACTTTGAAAGAGGAACTGATTTGGTTTTGTTGTTGGACATGCGCAACAACTATCCCTCATGGATGGATCGGTCAATATTTTATTTCGTGAAATCAAAAAGGAATACTGTCGTCTTCCTGAAAGTCATCCGCCGTGGCCGTTTCTGTCGGAGGCGGCGCACCTCCCTGGGTTGCGCTGCGGGAATAGCTCTGGTGCTCCGGTGACCGCGCCTCCTTTTCGATCTTCCACGCCGCGAGCGAGACATACCAACGGCCATTGTGCTCGTTGCCCCGCAGGTTGAACTGGACGGTGACGCCGTCGCCGATGCGGTATCCATCGAGCACGGCGCATTTGTCCTTCACCACTTCAAGCGGGATTTCCCGCGAGAACTTCTCATCTTCCGTCTTCACGACGAAGGTGCGTTTCTGGAATCCGCTGGCGAAAGTCTGCGTTTCCATGATCGCGACAATGTCGCCCTTGATTTCGTATGCTGTGCTCATTTTGGTGTTTTGTTAGTGTGAATGTTGGTTGCTTCTCTGAAAGCCTGCTCCAGTTGGGCCGGCGAGGGGGTGCCAGCGGAGGCTCGCTTAACCGCGCTGTTCATCTCAGCGTGAACAGCCGAGACGCGCTTGGAGGCATCATAGCGGAGCTTCTGGGCCATCCCCTCGTGGCGCATGGCTTCCGCCATCTCCCACATGGCCAACTCCATCTCTTTGAGGATGTTCATTTGGTTCTTTCCAAGATTGAAGTTAAGGATCGGCCCCAAAGCTGCATCCAAGATCCTTCCCCTTTTTCCCGCTGGTAAGCTTTCACTTTTTCCATGTCGCCAAGGTATCGGCTGATTGAATCACAGACTTTCGACTTGAGCATATCCGGGGAAATCCCCGCCTGACGATGAAACTCAAAAAATCTGGAATACAGTTTTCGCGTGAGGAAAGCCTTTTCAGGGCAGCTTTTCAAAAGACTGTCCGAGCTATCAGCCCTCATCTTTTCGCAAAGCGACTTCAATTCGTCCTCTCTCCAGTAGCGGTTAACAATCAGCATAATGATGTTGACGTAGTGGCACACGCGGCAATCCATACCGAATTCCGCGTCGTTCCTTTTGCATTCTTGACACTGTTTCATTTGTATCCGAGGGGCAGGGGTTCTGAGTCTTGCGGGCTTGTCGGTTTGAATCCGTATTTTCTAGCCCATAGCCGAGCCTTGTCCACCTCTCCGTTCCAATGGTTTAGCAGGGACAACAGGCCGGTGCGGCGGTGTAGCGGCTCGTTCTGCCGTTCTGTCGCCTTGTAAAAGGCTTCCACGAGGGCTATTTCGTCTTCCTTGAAATCCACTTCGGAAAATGCAGCCACTTCGTTGTTGTGCCACTTGGTTGATGGCTCACGTTTCATGACCGACCCTATTCGGATCATTTCGGGAGTCGATTCTTTGGCGCTCTTTTCCTTACCTTTACCTATTCCTTTACCTTTACCTATACCTATGGGGCTTGGAAGCCCCTTCTTAGGGGCATTAGGAATCATTGTTGATGATTCGGGAAATCTTGTAGAATTGCGCTCCAAGATCGAGATGATCTGCTTATGGGCGGGATTGTCTGGATTCAGCGGATCGTTTTTTTGATGCCTTAAAAAGTTCTTCACCCAAACCCATCCAGAAGCCTCTTTAATGCCCCTTTCAAGGCCCTTTAAAGCCCCTTCACAATGAGACTGAGAAAGTTTCGTATGAAACTGCATCAGGTCCAAGTCCACTTCCCAAAATCCAGCATTGTCGCACCTGTCAAGGATGTATAAAAACGCCAACTTGTGATGGCCGGGGAGCGCGCGGAACCATGGATCATCCCACTTTTCGGTTGCGGTGAACCTTCTCACTCTGCCACCGCCTTCCAGGACCATTCCGAGCTTATCGAGCTGTATTTTTTCAGGATTTTCATGGTGTTTGTGGAATTGGTTAAAGCGTCCGTTCAGGGAAAATCTCGGATAGTAGGCGCGGATAGTAGGCGAATGCCTTTCGGCGCCATTTCGAGGAAGATTGTTCGCCGGTCTGCGGATGAGCGGGAGCGTTCCGTGAGTTGGGTGGTGGTCATAAGTTCTTGATCCTTCCGTATTCCGCTATCAATGCAGCATCAATTAAATTATGGTCCATAGTCTTGGATCTTGGGGTTCTAAGCCAAGTTTCATCCGGCCACAACTGGCGGCATTTAGCCAATGCAGCGGGCTTCGTGTCGCCTTTCGCGCAATTCGGCAGCATGACCTTTTGCCATGTCTGCGGGGAAACGCGGTGATGGCGTATCCTGAATGCCTCCAGAACGCCCCGTAACGCCCCGTAGCTGTCCCACATGGAGCAGAGGGCCTGAACGCCGGGCGAGTGCTTCCCGGGCGTTTCTAGGACCACGGAGAGGGTGTTTAGCGGGGCGAGCATCTGCAACCACTCGATCACCCGTGCCGCGTCCACCTCATTTCCCTTGGTTTTGCCTCTTGTGGGCATGACTAGCATGTCGATGGGAGGTCCGGGATGGTCGCTGATGGCGACGAGGGCACCACTGAGTCCGTTGTCAATGCCAACGTAGACGCGGCTCACGGCTCGTCCCCTTCCTTGGCGGGAACGATGGAAGTCCGGTTCGCTTCCCAAAGATTTTTGATCCAGACTTTCTCTGCGGCGAGTTGCCCACAGATTTCCCGTAACCCTTGCTCGAAACGCTCCGTGAAATCGTTGCGGTAGGTTCTGATAAGGAAGCGAGGCAATGCCGGGTGGTAGCTCCAGAAGTCCCAATAGTCTGCTCCGGTGACAACGAGCGAATGGTGAATCTGGCAGACGTATTCCGGCGGAAGGATGCCTTCCCTCAAGCGCACAATTTGGGTCTTGCCTTGGGTCACCTTACCTTCCACGCCGGATTTTTTATCCGTTCCTTCCAGAGGGCAAATGTGCAATCCATCCGGACTGCAACCAATGGATAGTTCCTCATGTTCGATGAACCCTACATGCCGGATGTTTTCGCCGGATTGCGCTTCGTAGTGGTGCATGGATTCCGGTTCCAACTCGCTCCCCCGACGCATCCAGTAGTTTTCGTAACTCGGCTCGGTATCGTCACCGTCCGCAATCTCCCCAAGTTTCTTGTCGATCAGGGATTGCCGGGCGTCCTTGGCCTTTTGTGTGGTCGCGGTGACGACAAACATTCCCACCTCGGATGCCGTGATTTTGCCACGGCGGATGGTGAACCATTCCGGTGACCTCTGCTCCATTTCATGGATGATCACGCATCACCGCCTTCCCCGTCCCAAAGTTCATTCTCTGGCTCCTGTGCCGCCCCTGGCAGCGCAGCTTCAGGTTGCTGGTCCGCATATGGATTCTCTGTCACGACGCGCCCTGTGGCCGTTCTGATGCCGCGATCCGCATCCTTGGCTTCGTCCTCATCGGTGACGCCGGAAAATCCAAAAGCGTATCGGGCGCATTGCATCAGAGCCTTGTGACGAAGCATGCGATGCTCCATCTTCCACGGATCGGTGTTTCGCTTGCACTCGGACAGGTATTCCGTGACCGTAATGGGGCGAGAGCGGTCCTTGCGGAAGATAGAGCAGGTGATGGATTCCAGCTTGCCAGCGCCGTCCGCGTTGTCAGTGAATTCGATGCCGTCCATTTGCGGGTGGTCGTTGACCATGGAAACCCATCCATCAATTGAGACGATTGGAACGATCCCGCCGCCCTTGGCCGGGAAGGCGTATATCTCCTTTGTGAAAGGGTTTAGGCGGTATTCGTTGGCGACGACGACAAGGGCCAGTATCTCTTCGTCAGATGCCCCCTTGAAACAGGTGCTTTTCAGGGTTCCCAGCAGCTTCGCGGGATCGACGTTGATTCGTGCTGCCATTGCCGCGAGGGCGGAAGGCTTGGAAGGTTCTGCGGTGGTTTGAGACAGGGTATCGGTTTTCATTGTTCTTGGAGTTGAGCCATTTGGCGGCGGCTGGACCGGCTGTAACTAGACGGGTAAAGATTCCCGTTTCGGGATTATAGCCGATCCTGTTAACAAGCTGTTGATGAGTAAAGTTTACAGGTTTCATAAATTCTTTCTACACCCCCCAAAACCCCACCCCCTTGCGAGGGTGAGGCTTTTATTTGTGGATATATAGCCAGAGATCAGTCGCGGACGTTACGCATGTTCTCAAGGAATGGGTCGTATTCCTGCTGAGTGCCGAATTCCCATTGTCCCGGCTCTAGGATAATTGAGTCGTGGCGCTGTTCGTGGAGGCATCGAATCTTTGTGGGTTTGGTGTTGCGCATGTAGCGCTTTCCGCCCTTTTCGAAAAATTCCACGCCAGGTTCACGGTCAACCACGTGGTGATTTCCGGTGGTTTCGCTGTCCGCAACGATGAGGTAGGGGCCTGGCACGGCAAGCTGGGTTGCATCCTCAGGTATAGTGGAGGCGAAGGCCATGCATTCGCCGTGGAGGATTAGATATTTCGTGGTGTCTTTCATTGATGTTGGTGTTGTATAATTGGATTCAGGCAATGGCGCGGATATTGAAATCCTTTCCGCCGAAACGTTCCTTGAGAGCATCACCGATGGTTCGGCAATTTGGGCTGACCGCCTCTACATGCCAAACCTTCGTGGTCTGATTCATCATCTTGAGATAGGGTTGATAGTTGAGATTGGGGAAGAGGCTTTGCATGTCCCACAATTCATATTCCGAAGCGATCCACCATGGCTCATCGTAGTTGCGGAAGGTGTCCACCTGAGTGCCGAGGGCCAGCATCCGCTCGATGCCGAACTTTCGGATGAACTCGGTGCGGATATCGGCATTCGTTTGCTGGTGGAACCAGTCCATGGATAGGTCCTCGCTGGGCGTCATGGCGAGATATTCCGGCACGCGCACACCATTAAGGGCATGGAAACCCCATCCGACGAACTCCACGGCCATGCCGCCGTCACAATGCAACCCGTGTTCGTTCTTCCGGATGGCAATCGGCTTCTTCGAAACCAAGGCGATTTGTTCCAGCGGATAGATCATCCCGATTTCCGAGGTTTCCTTCCATGAATTCCACTTGGTAAGCATCTCGGGATCGAGATTGATAATCGATTCTCTAACATAAAAATCGAAGTAAGAAAAAATACCGGCGTCGAAAGACCCAGAGATATATGGATATACAAAATACCCGACCTGATCCCGGACCTGAGCCCCGACCTGAGCCCCGACCTGATCCCGGACCTGATACCCGACCTGATCCCCGACCTGATCCCAGACCTGAGCCCGGACCTGATCCCCGACCTGAGCCCAGACCTGAGCCCAGACCTGATCCCCGACCTGATCCCGGACCTGAGCCTCGACCTGAGCCCCGACCTGAGCCCGGACCTGATCCCCGACCTGATCCCAGACCTGATCCCGGACCTGAGCCCCGACCTGAGCCCAGACCTGGTCCCAGACCTGATCCTCGACCTGGTCCCGGACCTGATCCCGGACCTGATCCCAGACCTGATCCCGGACCTGAGCCCCGACCTGAGCCCAGACCTGGTCCCAGACCTGATCCTCGACCTGGTCCCGGACCTGATCCCCGACCTGATCCCGGACCTGAGCCCGGACCTGAGCC
>Ga0194135_10000135_pt1 | contig 42134 bp, 39 predicted proteins | sample LitLau_LLRF_2013_FD_134024 | JGI IMG/M metagenome (GOLD analysis project Ga0194135, IMG submission 134024) | Freshwater sediment microbial communities in response to fracking from North America - Little Laurel Run_MetaG_LLRF_2013 (version 2) | ecosystem: Environmental > Aquatic > Freshwater >...
ATGCCGGAGAGAGGGCACCCCGAGCCCTAGCGAGGGGCCGTATGGAGGGGCAAGACTTTTTGCTTACTTTTGTGTCGTTTGACAAAAGTGAGTCGCCGTAAGGGCGAAACCCTAAGTGGCCGTTACCGCAGCAATGGATATGTACTCCATCCCACTCGCCGCAAGAGCGAAACCCTAAGCAGCCGTGACCGCAGCAATGGATATGTACTCCATCCCACTCGCCGCAAGAGCGAAACCCTAAGCGGCCGTTACCGCAGCACCGGATATGTACCCCCCTTTCGCGCCCCACCCCTAAAAAAACACCTCAAACCACCTTGGGAATCTCCAACCCACGGATCACCGCCGGCCGCGCCACAAACTTGGCCAGCACCCGCTGCACCTGCGGGAAGCTATCAAACCCCACCAACCCGCCCGCCTCATAAAACCCGACCAAATTCCGAATCCACGGAAAGGTCGCAATATCGGCAATGGTGTAGCGCTCGCCCATGATCCACTCACGCCCCTCCAGGTGCTTGTCCAACACCCCCAGCAAGCGCTTGGCCTCGTTCACATAACGCTCCAGCGGCCGCTTGTCCTCGTAGTCCTTGCCGGCGAATTTGTGGAAGAACCCCACCTGCCCGAACATCGGCCCGATGCCGCCCATCTGGAACATCAGCCACTGGAGGGTTTCATAACGCGCCGCCGATTCCTGGGCCAGCAACTGCCCGCTCTTGTCCGCCAGGTAGATCAGGATCGCCCCCGACTCAAACAACGCCAAAGGCTGGTCACCAGGACCATGGGGATCGAGAATCGCCGGGATCTTGTTGTTCGGGCTGACGCTGAGGAACTCCGGGGTCATCTGATCCTGAGTCTCGAAGCTGACCCGGTGCGCTTCATAAGGCAGGCCGATCTCTTCAAGCATGATCGAGACCTTGACCCCGTTGGGCGTCGGCAACGAATACAGCTGAATCCATTCGGGAAATTGCGCAGGCCATTTCTGGGTAACGGCAAAAGCGGAAAGATCGGTCATGACAGGCTTCCAATGACAGTCAAAGGGGGGCGCCACACAAGGCAACGGTCGAGGATTATCCGCCGGGTTTTCTTAAATCGGCAACACACCGTGGTTAGTCTGGCGCTGCATCGAACCAAACGCCGTCCAAGGACTCAGAAGCACTGCCTTCACCGGCCGTGATGACAGGGAATACACAGGTTTGTCAGCCTCCACCCTTGCGCTGAAGAAGCTCGCCATGCCCCTGTTACGCCATCTCAAGAACCGCGCCTACCTGCTGCTACCGGCCATGTTGCTGGGCAGCGCCTTGTCCCTGGAATCCAGTGCCAGCCGTGCACAACCGGTGGATGGCACCCAGACCCTGGTGTTCCTGCGACATGCCGAAAAACCTGCAGGCGGCCTCGGCCAGCTCAATTGCCAGGGGCTGAACCGGGCCATCGACCTGGCCTCGCTGCTGCCGGAAAAGTTCGGCAAGGCGCAGTACGTGTTCGCCGCCGACCCCACGCGCAATGTCGAGGAAGGCGAGCTGGACAATTCCTACAGCTACATCCGCCCCTTGATGACCATCAGCCCCAGCGCCATCAAGCTCGGCCTGCCGGTGAACATCGACTTTGCCGCCAATGACACCAGCGACCTGGCGGACGAGCTGCTGCACGACCGCTACCACAACGCGACCATCTACACCGCCTGGTCCCACGGCTACCTGCCGGAGCTGATCAACAAGGTCGCCGAAGAGGCCGTGGGCGAAACACGCCCGATCACCGAGGACTGGGCCTCCAGCGACTTCGACTCGCTGTACGTGCTGACCCTGACCTGGCGCAACGGCAAGGCCAGCCTGCACAGCCAGAGCTACAAGCAGGGCCTGGACGGCGGCGAGCAGGATTGCCCGAGCTGATCAGCCCAGGGCGTCGAGCAACCGGTACCAGGCAATCCCCGCACCCAGGTAGAGGCGTTGCAGGCCGTGCAGCGGAATCGGCCGCAACGGCGTGACCGGGAACGGAAAGCCCTGCCCCGCTCCCGTCAGCCGCGCCGCCAGGTGCTTGCCCAGCAGGGTCGACAAGGCAATGCCGCGCCCGTTGTAGCCCAGCAGGATCGACAGCCCCGGCGCCGGCTCGTGCAACTGCGGCAGAAAACTCGGGGTCAGGGCCACGCGCCCGCTCCAGCGGTACTCGATGGGGACCCCCGCCAATTGCGGAAACAGGTTCAGCAACGAGCGCTCCAGGTGGTTCCAATCGACATCCTGGCGCGGCTCGGAAAACGGTCCGCGCCCGCCCAGCAGCAGGCGCCCCTGGGCATCCTGCTTGAAATACAGCAGCAGGCGCCGGGCATCGGAACACACCTCGCCACCCGGCAGGATGCTCTGGCGCAGCTCGGCCGGCAGTGGCCGGGTGGCGATGATGAAGCTGTTGGCGGCGATCACCGTCTGGCGCAGCCCCGGCCACAGGTCGTCGGTGTAGCCATTGGTCGCCAGCAGCACCTTCGAGGCGCGCACCCGCGCGCCGCGGTCGGTCTCCAGGGTCCAGCGCCCGCCGTCGCGCCGCAGTTGCAGCACCCGGCTCTGGCCGTGAATGCTCACCCCCAGCCCCATCGCCACCCGGGCCAGGCCCCGGGCGTAGTTCAGCGGGTGCAGGCTGCCGGCCCGGGGGTCGACCCAGCCGCCCAGGTATTGCGAGCTGCCGATGCGCTGGCTCACCGCCGCCTTGTCCAGCAACTCCACGGCCACGCCGCGCTGGCGCCACTGCTCGGCGCGCTGCTCCAGGGTGTGCATCGCGGCGCCGGAAAACGCCGGCTGGATCCAGCCCTTGCGCGTGGCGTCGCAGCGAATGCCGTGTTCCTTGATCAGTTCGAACACTTCATCGGCCGCCGAGCCCACGGCTTCGATCAGCGCCTGGCCCTGTACCGGGCCGAACTTGGCCAGCAGTTGCTCGGGGTCGAACTTGAGCCCGGGGATCACCTGCCCGCCGTTGCGCCCGGAGGCGCCCCAACCGGGCTCGCCGGCATCCAGCACACAGACGCTGGCACCGCTCTGGGCCAGGCGCAGGGCGCTCACCAGCCCGGTGTAGCCGGCGCCGACAATCGCCACATCGACCTCCCGGTCCTCGGCCAGGGCCGGGGTGTGCTCGGCCGGCCTGGCCGTGGCCGCCCACAGCGAGGGCGGCATGCGCAGGGTCTGGGACGCGCTCATGCCTGCACCTCCGTGCCCTGGTTGAGCAGGCGCCGCAGGAAGTCCTGGGTACGCGGGTGGCTCGGGGTGCTGAGCACGGTTCGGGCCGGGCCGGCCTCGACGATGCGCCCGCTGTGGAGGAAGCACACCTGATCCGCCACGTCCTGGGCAAAGCCCATTTCATGGGTGACCACGATCATGGTCATGCCCTCGTCGGCCAGCTTGCGCATCACCGCCAGCACCTCGCCCACCAGCTCCGGGTCCAGGGCCGAGGTCGGTTCGTCGAAGAGAATCGCCTCCGGGTCCATGGCCAGCGCCCGAGCAATGGCCACCCGTTGCTGCTGGCCGCCGGAGAGCTCATCCGGGTAAGCGTGCATGCGATGGGCCAGGCCGACCTTTTCCAGCAGCGCCTCGGCCCGCAGGCGTGCCTGCTTCGGGTCCTGCTTCTTGACGTAGATCGGCCCCTCGGTGACGTTCTGCAAGGCCGTGCGATGGGGAAACAGGTTGAAGCGCTGGAACACCATGGCCACTCGGGTGCGCAGTTCGTGGATGCTCTTGGCCTGCCGGTCGACCCGCGCCCCGCTCACCAGGATTTCGCCCTGCTCGTAGCTTTCCAGGCCGTTGATGCAGCGCAGCAGGGTCGATTTGCCGGACCCGGAAGGCCCGATCAGGCACACCACTTCACCGCTGTGCACCTGTAGGTCGATGCCTTCGAGCACCGCCACGTTGCCAAAGCTCTTGTGTACGCCCTTGATCTGGATCATGGCTTTCTCCGGGTGCTGATGCGCGCCTCCAGGCGGCGCAGGGCAAAGGACAGCGGCAGGCTCAGGGCCAGGTAGAGCAAGGCCACCAGGGTGTAGACGGTCATGTTCTCGAAGGTCGAGGAGGCGATCAGCTGCCCGGCCCGGGTCATCTCGGCCACGGTGATGGTGGACACCAGGGACGAGTCCTTGAGCATCATCACCAGGGTGTTGCCATAGGGCGGCAAGGCGATGCGCAGGGCCTGGGGCAGCACCACCCGGCGCATGATCATCGGCCCGCGCATGCCGATGGATTCGGCGGCCTCGATCTGCCCCTGGTGGATGGCCTGGATGCCGGCGCGGAAGTTCTCCGCCTGGTACGCCGAGTAGGCGATGCCCAGGCCGATCACCCCGGCCTGCATGGCGCTGAGCTGGATGCCGAAATCCGGCAGCACGAAGTAGATGTAAAACAGCTGGACGATGATCGGCAGCCCGCGAATGACGTTGACCACGCCGATGGCGAACAACGCCACCGAGCGCACCTTGGACACCATCATCAAGGCGAAGACCAGGCCGATCAGCGAGCTGAGCACGAAGGAACCAACGGTGACCTGCAGGGTGACCACTGCGCCTTTCAACAGAATGGGCAGGAAGTCCAGAGCATTCTGGAGAAACATGGAGAGACCCGTTTAATCAGCTGGAAAGGGACCCGGGCCAGGCGCCGGGTCGCGACTGGATCAGTTGAGCTTCCAGTGCTCGATGATGCGCTCCAGGGTGCCGTCGGCCTTGATCGCGGCGATCCCGCGATTGACCTCGGCCAGGGTCTGGGCATCGCCCTTGCGCACGATCAGGCAGACATCGCCCATGACCACCGGCTGGTAGCCCTTGACCAGCCGCACCTTGTTCTGGGTGCCCTGGGCCAGTTGGTAGGCGAGGATCGGCCGGTCGGCGAAACCGGCCTTGATCCGCCCCAGGGCCAGGTCGCGCATCAGGTCGGGAATCGAGTCGTAGCCGCGTACTTCCTTGAAGATCCCACGCTTGTTCAGCTCGTCGATAAACACCGTGCCGACCTGGGCGCCGACGGTTTCCCCGGCCAGGTCTTCCATGCGGCGGTAGTCGCCGGAGTCGTCGGCCTTGACGATCAGGCCCTCGCCGTAGCTGAACACCGGGTCGGAGTACTGCACCACTTTCTCGCGCACCGGGGTGCGCAGCATGGCGGCGGAGATGATGTCGATCTTGTTCGAGGTCAGGGACGGGATCAGCGCGGCGAAGGTGGTCTGCTGGATGTCCACGGCGAAACCGCCGGCTTTGCCCACCGCCCGGGCGGCATCGATCATCATGCCCTCGATGCTCTGGCTCTTGACGTCAAGAAAGGTGAAGGGAATGCCGGTGGCGGTGGCCCCGACCTTGTACAGCGGCTCGGCCTGGGCCGACAGCGAAAGGCCCAGGGCGCAACAGAGTGCGAATACAGCGGGGGCAAGGACGCGGGTGCGGGTCTGCATGACGAATCTCCCATTGGACGGTTTTATTGTTTGAAGTCCGTGATGGATAGCCTCTGGTGTGGAAGGCAGGAGGCATGAGCCCGACTATAAACAATTTACAAAAATCGTAAAGAGATTTATAAATATCGAATATCGATATTTAAAACACAAAATAGCCTGAAAGGACTGGTCATGAGCGATAACAACAACTCCCTTTTCAACCAGTCACTGGAGAAGGGCCTGGCAGTGCTACGGGCCTTCAACGCCGCGCAACGGACCATGAACCTGGCGGAAATCGCCGCGGCCGCCGACATCAACAAAAGCTCGGCGCAGCGCATGATCCACACCCTGGAACAACTGGGCTACGTGCGTAAGCACCCGCAGACCAAGCGCTTCCAGCTGACCCCGCGGGTGATGGAGATCGGCTACAACTACCTGGCCGCCGACACCCTGGTGGACGTGGCCAACCCCTTCCTCGCCGAGCTGGCCCAGGTCACCGGGGAAACCACCAACCTCACCGAGCCCGATGGCCTGGACATGGTTTATGTGGCGCGCTTCGTGGCGCCCAAGTTCATCCCCATCCACATGCCCATCGGCAGCCGTATCCCGATGTACTGCACCGGCTCGGGCCGCGCCTACCTCAGCGCCCTGCCCGCCGCCGAGGCCACCCAGATTCTCGAAGCCAGCGAGCGCAAGGCCCACACCCGGCACACCCTGACCGAACTGGCGGACATCCAGCGCGAGATCGACGCCACCCAGCGTCGCGGCTACGCCCTGAACCCCGAGGAGCTGTTCCTGGGGGACATGAGCATTGCCGCGCCGATCCTCGGCAGCCAGGGCCTGCCGGTGGCCGCGGTGCACGTGGTGGTGCCCAGCAGCCGCTGGACCCTGGAAGAAGCCGAACGCAAGCTCGCGCCCTCGGTGATCGAATGCGCCCGGGCCATCCGTACCTCGATTCGCACCCTCTGAAAATCGCTCCCCGCTGCCGCTCGGCAGCGGCGACAGGGCCAGCGCCGATCAGGGATTTGTGTAGCCGCTGCCGCAGGCTGCGAACGGCCCGTAGGGACGCGACGCTCTCAAGGCCGACAGCGCTCCGACGGGAGATCGCCAAGCAAGGCCCTGCGGGCCTTTGCGCAGCCTCGCTGACGCTCGGCAGCGGCTACAGGGCCAGTGCCGATCCGAGATTGGTGTAGCCGCTGCCGCAGGCTGCGAACGGCCCGCAGGGACGCGGCGCTCTCAAGGCCGACAGAGTTCCGACGGGGATCGCCAAGCAAGGCCCTGCGGGCCTTTGCGCAGCCTCGCTGACGCTCGGCGGCGGCTACAGGGCCAGTGCCGATCCGAGATTGGTGTAGCCGCTGCCGCAGGCTGCGAACGGCCCGCAGGGACGCGGCGTTCTCAAGGCCGACAGAGTTCCGACGGGAAGATCGCCAAGCAAGGCCCTGCGGGCCTTTGCGCAGCCTCGCTGACGCTCGGCAGCGGCTACAGGGCCAGTGCCGATCAGGGATTGGTGTAGCCGCTGCCGCAGGCTGCGAACGGCCCGTAGGGACGCGGCGTTCTCAAGGCCGACAGAGTTCCGACGGGGGATCGCCAGGCAAGGCCCGGCGGGCCTTTGCGCAGCCTCGCAGGCTCGGCAGCGGCTACAGGGCCAGTGCCGATCGGAGATTGGTGTAGCCGCTGCCGCAGGCTGCGAACGGCCCGTAGGGACGCGACGCTCTCAAGGCCGACAGCGCTCCGACGGGGGATCGCCAAGCAAGGCCCTGCGGGCCTTTGCGCAGCCTCGCAGGCTCGGCAGCGGCTACAGGGCCAGTGCCGATCCGAGATTGGTGTAGCCGCTGCCGCAGGCTGCGAACGGCCCGCAGGGACGCGACGCTCTCAAGGCCGACAGCGCTCCGACGGGGTATCGCCAGGCAAGACCGGACGAGATCGGTTCGCGGCGCACCGGCGCCAACGGCTACAATTCGCGCTTATTGTCTTCGTGCGGAATACCTTTCATGTCCAACCTCGCCTCCACCCAGCCCGCCCGTGGCTGGGCGTTCTGGTGCAAACCCCTGTTGTTCCTGCTGGTCGCCGCCATCGGCCTGTATTACGTGAAGTGGTCGCCCTACTACCTCAAGGCCTTTGTCGCCGCCGACAGCCACAGCATCGGCGCGTCGATCCTCAACGATCAGCAAAGCTCGCCCTGGAGCGCCGCCCTGGCCTATTCCCAGGTGTACTTCCTGGCCATCTGGAAAGCCGCGGTGCTGGCGGTGATCTTGGGTTCCCTGTTGCAGGTATTGATTCCCCGGGACTGGCTGCTGCGCCTGTTCGGCCGCGCCGGTTTCGGCTCGACCCTGCGCGGTGGGCTGTTCGCCTTGCCGGGCATGATGTGTTCCTGCTGCGCCGCCCCAGTGGCTGCCGGCCTGCGACGGCAGAAGGTTTCGGTGGGCGCGGCCCTGGCGTTCTGGATCGCCAACCCGGTGCTCAACCCGGCGACCCTGGTGTTCATGGGCTTTGTCCTGGGCTGGGGCTTTTCCGCCTTGCGCCTGGTGGCGGGGATTGTCCTGGTGCTGGGCGTGTCCCTGGTGGCTCAACGGGTCGCCGGCCCCGAGCAACTGCCCGAAGCCGCGGTGGATGCGGTGGTGGAAGCCAGCACGGTGAACGACCAACCGTTCCTCAGCCGCTGGGGCAAGACCCTGTGGCAATTGTTCTGGAGCACCATTCCGATCTACGTGCTGGCGGTACTGGTGCTGGGCGCGGCGCGGGTCTGGCTGTTCCCCCATATCGACGGCGCCATGGGCGACAGCCTGTGGTGGCTGGTACCGCTGGCGATTGCCGGGACCCTGTTCGTGATCCCCACGGCGGCGGAGATTCCCATCGTCCAGACCATGATGACCCTGGGTTTGGGTACAGGCCCGGCAGTGGCCCTGCTGATGACCCTGCCGAGCATCAGCCTGCCGTCGCTGCTGATGCTGCGCAAAGACTTCGATGCCCGGGTGCTGGTGACCGTGGCCGTGCTGACCATGCTGGTGGGGATTGTCTGCGGGTTGATTGGTGCGGTGTTGTTGTAGAGCCCTGTTTATTGTCTTGAAACACATTGGTCAGGGAATGCCGCTCCCGAAACAAGAATTTTCGCTTTGTTTTGTAAGGCTTGTCCGAGAGAATCGCCAACGCCTTTGAGCGGCTTGTGCCCTTGGTGTTCGTCAGGCAGTCTCCCCCGGTCGCTGCACCATCAGCGACTCGGATGTGGAAGTCCGGAAGGGTCATAGGTACAACGCTTCAACGCGCCTGCCGACGCTTTGCGCCTGCGGATACGTGTTATGGCGGCCATGCGTGGGGCACCTTCGGGTGCGCCGGGTTTTGGGTACCAAAAGACTCCCCGGTCTTCCACACCCACGCACGGCTGCCACCCTCTCGTGTGGAAGCGAGACCGGCGGCTCTACTTAACCTTAGAGTCGTAGGTACCCCAATGAAAAAGCTCGTCCCCGATCCACCCCGCCCCCTGCGCGATCCCGAGCTGGATCGCGCCAACGCCAACCTGCTCAGCGCGCTGAAACCGACCCAGGCACGCCCGTTCGGCCTGCGCGATGCCCAGGGCAATACCCTGTTCAGCGTGCAAGCCGGGGTCAGCGCCGAAGAGGCCTTGAGGCACGTCGCCCTGCTGCTCAAGTGCGCCGAGGAGGTGTCCGATGAAATCACCGAGCGCGCCAGCGGCATCGAACGCGGCCTGATCTGGTCCATGGTGCATTCCGTGGAAATGGCCCGGGCCGTGGTCGAGGCCTTGCTCGACCGTCCACGCCCTGCCGGCTGACGCCCGCGCACACCGCGCGCTCAGGTGCTGCGAGCGCGCGTTTTTTTGAGCGCTAGCGCGATGGCGGCTGGCGCTGGCGCAGGTAATCGAGCACGGCGCCGTGCTCGCCGCTGAACTCGATCCGCGCGCCCTTGCTCTCGCGCTGGAAGGCGTACATCGGGTCGTAGTATTCGCCCAGCAAGCCTTCGATCCAGGCCCGGTGCAGTTCCACGTCGCCGCTGCGAGCCTGTTCGGCCAGGGCGGCTTCCATTAGCAGGAACAGGCGCTGGTGACGCTCGCCCCCCAGGCGTTTGTGGATCTTGTTCAGGCTTTCCAGCAGGCGTTCGGCAAACAGGGCAAAACCTTCCTCGCCATGCACGGCCACGAACTCGGCGCTGAGGTTGACCACGTAATCGTCGAGGATGCGCTGCACCCGGCTGTCGAGGCGGTCTTCCAGCCAGACCATGGGCAGGCCCTGCATGCTCTGGTACAGCGGCAGCGGCAAGGCGCAGCTGCCGATCATGCGGTTTTCGTCTTCCAGGACAAAGCTCTGCACGCCGCGCTCACGCTTTTTCAGCAGGTCCACCGCCAGGCGGTTTTCGAAGTCGATGTTGCTCGGCTGCCCGGTGGCGCGGCGGCCGAAGCTGGAGCCGCGGTGGTTGGCGTGGCCTTCCAGGTCCAGGGCGTTGTCCAGCTGGCCCAGCACTTGGGTCTTGCCGGTGCCGGTCATGCCCCCCAACAGGACAAAATCGCACTGCTGCAGGGCCTGTTCGGTGGTGTCCAGCAGGAAGGTACGCATGGCCTTGTAGCCGCCGCCAACCCGCGGGTAGTCAATGCCCGCTTCCCTGAGCCATTGCTGGACGATCTGCGAGCGCAGGCCGCCACGAAAGCAGTACAACAGGCCGTCGGGGTGGGCCCGGGCGAAATCGACCCAGGCCTGGACGCGCTGGGCCTTGATGTCCCCGGACACCAGCTGATGGCCCAGGACAATCGCCGCCTGCTGGCCCTGCTGCTTGTAGCAGGTGCCGACCCGCTGGCGTTCCAGGTCGGTCATCAGCGGCAGGTTGAGCACCCCGGGAAAGGCGCCCTTGGTGAATTCGATCGGCGCCCGGGTGTCCATCATCGGCCGGTCGTTGAGGAATATGTCGCGGTAATCGGTGCAGTCCAGAGGCATCAGAACACCTCGACCGCGTGGCTCTGTCGCTCCACCAGTTCACCGATGGGCGCCAGTTCCAGGCCCAGCTCCGCCGCCAGGGCGAGGAACTCGGCATTGCCTTGCGGGGTCACCGCCACCAGCAGGCCGCCGCTGGTCTGCGGATCGCAGAGCACGCGTTTGTGCAGCTCCTGAACCCGGCCGATTTTCTCGGCGTAGCTGCTGTAGTTGCGCAAGGTGCCGCCGGGCACGCAGCCCTGATCCAGGTAGTACTCAACTCCCGGCAGGCGCGGTACGCGGTCGTAGTGGATCTGCGCGGTGAGGCCGCTGCCGTCGGCCATTTCCACCAGATGCCCGAGCAGGCCGAAACCGGTGACGTCGGTCATCGCGGTCACCCCTTCGAGCTTGCCGAAACGCGCTCCGGGCTTGTTCAGTGTGCACATCCAGTCGCGGGCCAGGCCGATGTCCTCGCTGCGCAGCTTGCCCTTTTTCTCGGCGGTGGTGAGCACGCCGATCCCCAGGGGCTTGGTCAGGTACAGCAGGCAGCCGGCGGTCGCAGTGTCGTTGCGTTTCATAAAGCGTTTTTCCACCAGCCCGGTCACCGCCAAACCGAAAATCGGCTCCGGCGCGTCGATGGAATGGCCGCCCGCCAGGGGAATGCCCGCCGCGTCGCACACCGCGCGGCCGCCGCGGATCACTTCACGGGCGATTTCCGGGGCCAGCACGTTCACCGGCCAGCCGAGAATGGCGATCGCCATCAGCGGGTCGCCGCCCATGGCGTAGATGTCGCTGATGGCGTTGGTGGCGGCGATGCGGCCGAAGTCGAAGGGGTCGTCGACGATGGGCATGAAAAAGTCGGTGGTGGAGACCACGCCGCGCTCTTCGTCGATGGCGTAGACCGCCGCGTCATCGCGCGAGGCGTTGCCGACCCAGAGCTTGGGGTCGAGGTTCTGCGCTCCGCTGCCGGCCAGAATCACCTCCAGCACCTGGGGTGAAATCTTGCAGCCGCAGCCGGCTCCGTGGCTGTACTGGGTCAGGCGAATCGGCTCGCTCATGGGGCACCTCGTCAAGTCTGGGACCGGGATTCTAGCAGAGCCCTCAGGCACTGGGCCGCGGCGTGCCCTGATGGAACAGCATCTGCCAGCGCCCTTCGCGGCAGCGCCACAGCGAACTGCGCCAGGCACTGCTGGCAGCCCGCCCGCCGGCTGCGGCGTTATGGCACAGGTAGGTGACCTGGGCCAGATCGGCCGCCAGGCGCTGCAGCGCAAACTCGCTGATGCGCCGTTCGATGAAGTCCTGCTGCGGCAGGCTGTGCAACACCTGGGCCTTGTTCCAGCGCCCGCCGCTGGCGCCGAATTCAAGAAAGTCATCGGCCAGCAAGGCCTCCAGCGCCTGGCGATCGGCGCGCACTTCGGCCTGTTGCAGTTGGCGTTCGAGCATCAACAGGTGGTCGGACAATTCCATGCTCACTCCCGGGGCGGCGGATCAGTGGCGCACTCTAGCATCCGCGCCCAGCCCCTCAAGGCAGGACACCTGCGGTAGCGCTTGCACCAAGCAAATGCGCCGGACTTTGGTTAGGCTTGCAGCGCCCTGCCCGGGCACGCTTGTCCTCATACCCACAAAAGCGCCCCCCGCCCCTCACCCGAGGCCAGGGCAAGACGCTGACGGAGCCCGCCATGAAATTCACCACCCAGTCCATCGCCCGCAAGCTCAAGTTCCACCAGTTGGTGGTGTTCGAGCAGGTGCTGCAAAGCGGCTCGCTGGTGCGCGCCTCTCAGGCGCTGAACCTGACTCAGCCGGCGGTGACCAAGATCATTCACGAGCTGGAATCCTACTTCGAGGCGCCGCTGCTGGTGCGCAGCAACCGTGGGGTCAGCGCCACCGAGTTGGGCCAGGTGGTGGTGCAACGGGCCAAGTCGCTGCTGGCGGAACTGCGGGCCCTGACCGATGAGGTCAACGCCTTCCAGGAAGGCACCTCGGGGCAGGTGATGGTCGGCACCCTGATCTCGGCCTCGACCTCGCTGCTGCCCCGGGCCATCCAGTTGCTCAAGCAGCGCGCGCCGGGGGTGCTGGTGTCATTGCGGGTCGGGCAGATGGACCAGCTGTTTCCGGCGCTGGCGGTGGGCGATGTGGATCTGGTGGTGGGCCGGGTGCCGGACGACTGGCACCGGCGCAGCGAGTCGCTGGAAGTCGACGTGCTGTATCGCGAGGACCTGAGCATCGTCGCCGGCGTCCATCACCCGCTGCACCAGCAGACGCCGGTCAGCCTGGCACATCTGCACGCCTACCCCTGGGTGCTGCCGACCCGCGACTCGCTGCTGCGGCGCACCGCCGACCGACTGTTCGCCGACAACGGCCTGCCGACGCCGGACAATGTTGCCGAGTCGCTGTCGATCCTCACCAACATCACCCTGATGCAGGATCAGCGCACCGTGGCCCTGATGCCCTACGAGGCCTCGTTGCAGTTCATCCAGGCCGGCATGCTCCAGGCTTTCGATCTGGGGACGCCACTGCAGTTCGGCGACATCGGTTGCTTCTACGCCGCCCAGCGCAACCTGGGCCCGGCGGCCCGGCTGTTTCGCGAATGCCTGGACCTGGCCCGGGCAGAGTCCGACAGCGGGCAAGCGCCGATCCAGGCCTCGCCCTGATATTCCAATTGATAATAGTTAGCGGCCGATCTTTGATTATTCACTAATACCAGGCCTTCCTACACTCGCCCCGAAACCCATGTTTCGGAGGTTCAAGTGTCCACTGCCCTGCTGCGTCATTTCATCGACGGCGAGTTCGTCGCCAGCCCCCAGACCTTTGCCAATATCTCCCCGGTCGACGGCCGCGTGCTGGGCCAGGTCTGCGAGGCCGACCGATCCCAGGTGGACCGCGCCGTGACCGCGGCCAAGGCGGCGCAGTCCGGCCCCTGGGCTGATTACAGCGCCAGCCAGCGCGCCGACCTGCTGCTGCGGATTGCCACCGGCATCGAGGCGCGTTTCGAGGATTTCGTCGCCGCCGAAGTCGCCGACACCGGGCGCCCGGTGCAACAGGCGCGGACCCTGGACGTGGCCCGCGCGGTGCAGAATTTCCGCACCTTCGCCGAGCTGCTGCGCCAATCCGGCGGCGAAATCTTCGAGATGCGCGGCGCCGACGGCAATGACGTGTTCAGCTACAGCGTGCGCAAGCCCCACGGCGTGGTGGCGATCATCTCGCCGTGGAACCTGCCGCTGTTGCTGCTCACCTGGAAAGTCGCCCCGGCCCTGGCCTGTGGCAACTCGGTGGTGGTCAAGCCGTCCGAGGACACCCCCTCCAGTGCCACCCTGCTGGCCGAAGTGATGCGCGACGCCGGGGTGCCGGCCGGCGTGTTCAACCTGGTGCACGGCTTCGGGCCGAATTCGGCCGGGGAATTCCTCACCGCCCACCGCGACGTCGACGCCATCACCTTCACCGGCGAATCCCGGACTGGCGCCACCATCATGAAAGCCGCCGCCGAAGGGGTGCGCGAGGTGTCCTTCGAGCTAGGCGGCAAGAACGCCGCGGTGGTGTTCGCCGACTGCGATTTCGACGCCGCGGTGGCCGGGGTGCTGCGCGCAAGCTTCACCAACGCCGGGCAGGTGTGCCTGTGCTCGGAGCGGGTCTACGTCGAACGGCCGATCTACCAGCGCTTCGTGGCGGCCCTCAAGGCCGGCGCCGAACAGTTGAAGATCGGCTACCCCGATGAAGAGGGGGTGAACATGGGCTCGCTGATTTCCCACAAGCACCGGGACAAGGTCCTGGGCTACTTCCAGCTGGCCCTGGAGGAAGGCGCGACCCTGGTCAGCGGCGGCGGCATTCCGCAGTTCGGCGATGCCCGGGACCAGGGTGCCTATGTCCAGCCGACGATCTGGACCGACCTGCCGGACCACGCCCGCTGCCTGCGCGAAGAAGTGTTCGGCCCGGTCTGCCACATCGCCCCGTTCGACACCGAGGACGAAGTGCTGCGCCGGGTCAACGACTCGGCCTATGGCCTGGCCACGGCCCTGTGGACCCGCGATCTGAAGCGCGCCCATCAGCTGTCCCGGCGCTTCCGTGTGGGCATGGTCTGGGTCAACACCTGGTTCCTGCGCGACCTGCGCACGCCGTTCGGCGGCACACGGCTCTCGGGCGTGGGGCGCGAAGGCGGCCGTCACTCCCTGGATTTCTACTCCGAGATCACCACCATCTGCGTCAACCCTTGAGGGGCACCCCGACATGCATGCAGACCTGATTGAAGCGGCGCACCACCTGCGCCAGGCCCAGCTCAACGGCCAGCCCTGCGCCCCGGTGCGCGAGCTGATTGCCCAGGCCCAGGCCGCGCAACCCCACACCTCCCTGGCCGACCTGGCCTACCAGGTGCAGCACTACAACAACCTGGCGGCCATCGATGCCGGACGCCGCCCGGTGGGCCACAAGATCGGCCTGACCTCCCGCGCTGTGCAACAGCAACTGGGGGTGGACCAGCCGGACTTCGGCCAGCTGTTCGCCGACATGGCCCGCGGTGACGACCAGCCCATCGCCTGGAGCGACACCTGCCAGCCCAAGGTCGAAGCCGAGGTGGCCCTGGTGCTGGAACATGACCTGAACCATGAGCGCCACACGCTGGCCGACCTGATCCGCGCCACCGCCTTTGCCCTGCCGGCCATCGAAATCGTCGGTAGCCGCATTGCCCAGTGGGACATTCGCCTCAGCGACACCATCGCCGACAACGCCTCGTCCGGACTCTTCGTGCTCGGCAGCCAGCCGGTGGCCCTGGAAAAACTCGATCTGGTGCGCTGCGGCATGAGCCTGACCCGGCGTGGCGAGCCGGTGTCGGTGGGCGCCGGCGCCGCCTGCCTGGGCAACCCGCTGAACGCCGCCCTGTGGCTGGCCGACACCCTGGCCCGCCTGGGCACGCCGCTGCGGGCCGGCGACATCCTCCTGACCGGCGCCCTCGGGCCCATGGTCGCGGTGCAGCCGGGAGATCGCTTTACCGCGCACATCCAGGGCCTGGGCAGCGTCAGCGCCGCCTTCGCCAGCGTCCAATGAACCGGAGCCACTCATGAACCCAACCCTCAAGGCCGCGATCATCGGCTCGGGCAATATCGGCACCGACCTGATGCTGAAAATCCTGCGTCAGGCCCGGCACCTGCAACTGAGCGCCATGGTCGGCATCGACCCGGCTTCCGACGGCCTGGAACGGGCCCGGCGCCTGGGCGTGGCCACCACCCACGAAGGCGTCGAAGGCCTGCTGCTTATGCCCGAGTTTGCCGCCATCGACATCGTGTTCGACGCCACCTCGGCCGCCGCCCACCAGCACCACGAGGCCGTGCTGCGCCAGGCCAAGCCGGGCATCCGCCTGATCGACCTGACCCCGGCGGCCATCGGCCCCTACTGCATTCCGGTGGTCAACCTGGAGCAACACCTGCACAGCCTCAACCTGAACATGGTCACCTGCGGCGGCCAGGCGACCATTCCCATGGTGGCCGCGGTGTCGCGGGTGGCCCAGGTGCACTACGCGGAAATCGTCGCCTCGATTGCCAGCAAGTCCGCCGGCCCCGGCACCCGGGCCAACATCGACGAGTTCACCGAAACCACTCGCCACGCCATCGAAACCCTCGGCGGCGCCACCCGGGGCAAGGCGATCATCGTCATGAACCCGGCCGAACCGCCGCTGATCATGCGCGACACGGTGCTGATGCTGTCGGCCGCCGCCGATCAGCGGGAGATCGCCGCCTCCATCGCCGAGATGGCCACGGCGGTGCAGGCCTATGTGCCCGGCTACCGGCTCAAGCAGCAGGTGCAGTTCGAGCCGATCCCGGCTTCGGCGCCGCTGCTGATCCCGGGCCTGGGGCGTTTCAGCGGGCTCAAGACCTCGGTGTTCCTGGAGGTCGAGGGCGCCGCCCATTACCTGCCCGCCTACGCCGGCAACCTCGACATCATGACCTGCGCCGCGCTGGCCACCGCCGAGCGCATGGCCCAGTCGCTGCTCAACCGCTGAAGGAGCTTCGCCATGACTTTCAACCCCGGCAACAAGCTCTACATTTCCGACGTGACCCTGCGTGACGGCATGCACGCCATCCGCCACCAGTACAGCCTGGATCAGGTCCAGGCCATCGCCCGGGCCCTGGACGCGGCCCGGGTCGACAGCATTGAAGTGGCCCACGGCGACGGCCTGCAGGGTTCCAGCTTCAACTACGGCTTCGGCGCCCACACCGACCTGGAATGGATCGAAGCCGCGGCCGAGGTGCTCGAACACGCGCGCATCGCCACCCTGCTGCTGCCCGGCATCGGCACCGTGCACGACCTCAAGGCCGCCTACCAGGCCGGCGCCCGAGTGGTGCGGGTCGCCACCCATTGCACCGAAGCCGATGTCTCGCGCCAGCACATCGAGTGCGCCCGGGAACTGGGCATGGACACCGTGGGCTTTCTGATGATGAGCCACATGACCAGCCCGGAAAATCTCGCCGTGCAGGCGCAGAAAATGGAAAGCTACGGCGCCACCTGCATCTACGTGGTGGACTCCGGCGGCGCCATGAACATGCAGGACATCCGCCTGCGCTTCCGGGCGCTGAAGGCCGTGCTCAAGCCGGACACCGCCACCGGCATGCACGCCCACCACAACCTCGGCCTGGGGGTGGCCAACTCCCTGGTGGCCGTTGAAGAAGGCTGCCAGCGCATCGACGCCAGCCTCGCCGGCATGGGCGCCGGGGCCGGCAACGCACCGCTGGAAGTGTTCATCGCCACCGCCGACAAGCTGGGCTGGAACCACGGCACCGACCTCTATCGCCTGATGGACGCCGCCGACGATCTGGTGCGCCCGCTGCAGGACCGGCCGGTGCGGGTCGACCGCGAAACCCTGGCCCTGGGCTACGCCGGGGTCTACTCCAGCTTCCTGCGCCACGCCGAACAAGCCGCCCACAAGTACGGCCTGAAAACCGTCGACATCCTGGTCGAGCTCGGCCGCCGGCGCATGGTCGGCGGCCAGGAAGACATGATCGTCGACGTTGCCCTCGACCTGCTCGCTGCCCGGGAGTCCCGCCCATGAACCTCGATCTTGCCCCCATCGCCCACGCGCTGGATCAGGCCGCGCGCAACGCTCGCGCCCTGCCCCAGTTCAGCCGGCACAGGCCCTTCAACCTGGAGCAGGCCTACCAGATCCAACGCGCCTCCATGGCCCACCGCTACGCCGATGGCGAACGCATGATCGGCCTCAAGCTGGGCTTCACCAGCCGCGCCAAGATGCAGCAGATGGGCGTCGACAGCCTGATCTGGGGCTGGCTCACCGACGCTATGCTGGAAGAGGACGGCGGCCAGCTGAACCTGGATCGCTACATCCACCCCCGGGCCGAACCGGAGCTGTGCTTTCTCACCCGGCGCGCCATCGACCGGCCGCTGACCCAGCTCGAAGCCGTGGACTATCTGGAGGCCGTGGCCCCGGCCATCGAGATCATCGACTCGCGCTACGAGGCGTTCAAATTCAGCCTGGAAGACGTGGTGGCGGACAACTGCTCCTCGGCCGGGCTGGTGGTCGGCCCCTGGTCCCGGGATTTTTCCACCCTGGCCAACGCCGGCGTGCTGATGCGCCTGGACGGTGCCCTGGTGGAGGCCGGTTCGACCGCGGCGATCCTCGGCCATCCGCTGCGCAGCCTGGTGCACGCCTCGCAACTGCTGGCCCGGGCCGACATCAGCCTGCCCGCCGGCAGCCTGATCATGGCCGGCGCCGCCACCGCCGCCGTGGCCCTGACACCCGGCGCGCAGCTGTCGGTGGAGATCAATGGCTACGGCGAATGCGCCTTCACCTGCAGCGGCCAGGCCCAAGGGGAACGCTCATGACCGTCAACCGCGCCACCCTGGTGCCGGGCAAGGCCAAGCCCCGGGGCCGCTTCCCCCATATCAAGCGCGCCGGCGATCTGCTGTTCGTCTCCGGCACCAGCTCGCGGCGCCCGGACAACAGCTTCGACGGCGTCGAAGTGGACGAGCTGGGCACCACCCGCCTGGACATTCGCGCCCAGACCCGGGCGGTGATCGAGAACATCCGCGATATCCTCGCCAGCGAAAACGCCGGGCTGCAGGACCTGGTGGAAATCAGCGCCTTCCTGGTGGATATGAACGACTTCGGTCCCTACAACCAGGTCTACGCCGAGTACTTCGACGAACAGGGCCCGACCCGCACCACCGTGGCCGTGCATCAGTTGCCGCATCCGCACCTGCGCATCGAAATCAAGGCGGTGGCCTACGCCCCGCTCAATCGCCGAGAACAATAACAATGGACAAGCACCACTACAGCGCACCGCTGAACTTCAACCGTTGGCTGGATGAACATGCCCATCTGCTGCAACCGCCGGTGGGCAACCGCCAGGTATGGCAGGACGCCGACTTCATGGTCACCGTGGTCGGCGGCCCCAACCAGCGCACCGACTTTCACGACGACCCCATGGAAGAGTTCTTCTATCAGTTCAAGGGCAATGCCTACCTGAACATCTGGGACCGCGGCCGCTACGAACGCATCGATCTGCGCGAGGGCGACATCTACCTGATGGCGCCCCACGTCATTCATTCTCCGCAACGCCCGGAGCCCGGCAGCCTGTGCCTGGTGGTGGAGCGCCAGCGGCCCAAGGGCCTGCTGGACGCCCTGCAATGGTCCTGCGCCCGCTGCGGCACGCTGATCCAGCGCTATGAAATGCAGCTGCAGAGCATCGTCAACGACCTGCCACCGGTCTACGAAGAGTTCTACGCCACCAGCCAGGAGCAACGGCGTTGCAGCGGCTGCGGCGAAATCCACCCGGGCCGCGACTGGCAGACCTGGCACCACACCCTCAAGGCGGCGACCCCCTTATGAAAATCGACATGCATTCGCACTTCTTCCCCGACATCAGCCAGGACGAGGCCGCGCGCCTGGACCCGGTGCGCGCGCCCTGGCTGCGCAAGGACGGCGCCCGGGGCCAGATCATGGTCGGCGACAAAGCCTTTCGTCCGGTGCACGACGTGCTCTGGGACCCGGCGCGCCGCGTCGAGCACCTGGACGAGCAAGGCCTGGACCTGCAGATCATGTGCGCCACGCCGGTGATGTTCGCCTACGACGCGCCCATCGAACGGGCCCTGCCCTGGGCCCGGTTGATGAACGATCGGGCCATGGCCATGACCGCCGGCCACGAACGCCGGCTCAAGGTCCTGGCCCAGGTGCCGCTGCAGGACCTGGACGCCGCCTGCGCCGAAGCCAGCCGGGCCCAGGCCATCGGCCACGTCGGCGTGCAGATCGGCAACCACGTGGGCAATCACGACCTGGACCATGATCATCTGGTGACCTTTCTCGAGCATTGCGGACGCAACAACATCCCGGTGCTGGTGCACCCCTGGGACATGATGGGCGGCGAGCGCATGCGCAAATGGATGCTGCCGTGGCTGGTGGCGATGCCGGCGGAAACCCAGCTGGGGATTCTGTCGCTGATTCTCTCCGGGGCGTTCGAACGCCTGCCCGAGTCCCTGCGCATCTGCTTCGCCCACGGCGGTGGCGGCTTCGCCTTTCTTCTGGGGCGGGTGGACAACGCCTGGCGTCACCGCGACATCGTCCGCGAAGACTGCCCGCAGTTGCCGTCCAGCTACGTCAAACGCTTCTTCGTCGACTCGGCGGTGTTCGATCCCGGCGCCCTGAAACTGCTGGTGGAGGTGATGGGCAGTGAACGGGTGATGCTGGGTTCGGACTCGCCCTTCCCCCTCGGCGAACAGCGCATCGGCAGCGGCATCGCCGACCACCCGACCCTGGCCGAAGCCGACAAGGCACGCCTGCTTGGCGGCAACGCCCAGGACTTCTTCAACCTGTACTGAGTGCCCGCACTCAGCCCCTCATCCCCCTCGCTGCACCCGTCACCGTGGTCATCCGGCGGGCACCCCATGCCCGCCTCGAACAAAACCTATAAGGAGCCACCCATGTACGAGCGAACGCAACACCTGAGTGAACTCATCGACCGCAGTCCTCTGTCCGCCCTGCAAATGCGGGTGCTATTGCTGTGTTTCCTGATCGTCCTGCTGGACGGCTTCGACACCGCCGCCATCGGCTACATTGCCCCGGAACTGATCCAGCACTGGAACATCGAGCGGGCACAACTGGCCCCGGCCTTCGGTGCCGGGCTGTTCGGCATGCTCCTGGGCAGTTTCTGTTTCGGCCCCCTGGCCGACCGCCACGGACGCAAGGTCGTGCTGCTGACCTGCGTGGCGATCTTCGGCCTGGGCACCCTGGCCACGGCGCTTTCACCGAACATCGAAGTGCTGAGCATCCTGCGCTTTGTCACCGGCATCGGCCTGGGCGGCGTGCTGCCCAACTGCATCACCCTGAGCTCGGAATACTCCCCGGCGCGGCGGCGCATGCTGCTGGTGACCCTGAGCTATTCCGGCTTCACCCTGGGCCTGGCCCTGGGCGGCGCGGTGGCCGGCGCGCTGCTGCCCCGGGTGGGCTGGCAGGGCCTGCTGCTGATCGGCGGCCTGGCGCCCCTGCTGCTGTTGCCGGTGCTGTACCTGGCGCTGCCGGAATCGGTGTGCTTCATGGCCAACAGCCCGCGCCACACCGCCACCTTGCGCCGCATCATCACCCGCATCAGCGGCCAGTCCGACTGGGAACGGGTACGACTGGTGGGCGATAGCGGCGAGGCCGGCGCACGCTCGCCACTTTCAGCGTTGTTCAGCCCCGGCCAGCTGGCCCGCACCTTGCTGCTGTGGCTGACCTTCTTCTGCTGCCTGTTCGTGTTCTACCTGCTGACCAACTGGCTGCCCACGGTGCTGCGCGCCAGCGGCTACGACACCGGCGGCGCGGCACGGATCAGCGCCATGATCCCCTTTGGCGGCGTGCTCGGCGGCATCGCCATGGCCCTGCTGATGGACCGCATTGGCGCCCTGCGCATCCTGCCCTGGCTGTGCCTGATCGCCGCCTGCGCCCTGGCCCTGACCGGCAGCCAACTGCACAGCGCCGCCGGCACCCTGGCCATCGTGTTCCTGGCCGGTTTCAGCCTCACCGGCACCCTGAACAACCTCAGCGTGGTGGCCGCCACCCTCTACCCCACCGCCTCCCGGGCCACCGGCGTGGCCTGGGCCCTGGCGGCGGGCCGTGCCGGCTCCATCGTTGGCTCGCTGCTCGGTGGCTGGCTGTTCAACAACGCCGGGGGCCTGCAACACTTCTTCGCCTGGATCGCGGTGCCGGTGGTGTTGGCAGGGGTGGCGCTGGGCGCGATGCAGCGTCTGCAGCAGCGGTCGCTGGCAGAGCCCGAAGCAGCGGTGTAACTCATCGCACTGGCCGGCTCGGCGAACCGGCCAGTGCGCGCCTTTCAAGACTCGCGCAGCACAGCGCACAGCCCCTTCTCTCAGGCTATTTCGCTGAGTTTGATTAGAGAAATTCCTTATTTTTAAATCTTTTGCTTTCAGGGAGAATCGCCCGGCTCTTTCAGGGCGACGTGAACAATGGGGCTCGTCATCGCCGTCGATCTTGCGTCGCTCTAACTTTCCACAACGTCAAAGCACGCCGTGCTTTTCCGGGTTTCAAAGGGTTCAAACGCCTGCCGAGGATCATGGCAGCATCGTTCAGTAATGGAGTACGCATGCAGAGTAAAGGGTTTCACAAGTCCCTCATTGCCTTGATGGTGGGAGCCATAGGCACACAGGCCGCGGCCGTTGAGTTCAATCTTGGCTTGGGACAGAACAGCTGGACGGATGAATCTTTCAGTGAATCGGTGACCTTGAGCGGACAGGTCACCAAGACCGAGCCCGCCGCACCACAGGTACCAGGGGGTGTCGCAGGAGCGACTTTCATCAGAACCGATATTCAAGGCTCGCTGATCAACCGGGCCGACATCACTTTCGACGGCGTGACCAACGCTCGTGGTCTTGAAATAGACAGCTTTGGCGCCAATCCCAGTGCAACGGGTGGTTTTATCTCAGGGGATGTCAGGCAGGACGGCAAGCTGACCTTTATCAACGCGCGCAATGTCAACGGCTTCGAAATCGGCGGCGCGACGATTGGCGCAAGCGTCATAAACTCCGGCTCGATCACGATCACCGCTCAAGACAACCCAGCTTTTACGCCGAATCTCGAAGGCATGTTCGTGAACAGGGCCACGGTGATGGGCGACGTTGCCAATACCGGGACTATTGATGTTTCCGGCGACGAAGCCGTTGGATTGATACTTGATGCCTCAGCGCTGCAACCCATATTCATCGGCGGCAAGTTGCTCAACTCCGGCAGCATTCGTGTTAACGGCGCTGAGTCCAACGCGATGGATATAGAGACCAACACCAGTGCCCTGAAGATCGAAAACAGCGGCCTGATGTCAGCCACTGGCAAGGATGCTTCTTCCATCGTTTTTTATGACGGCACCGTCGACTACCTGCTCAACACCGGCACGATCGAAGGCAAAGGCACAAACGCCGCAGCCATCGACCTCAGGGGCGCCACCTTCACCCAGACCTCGGCTGCGGGAGCCCGGGGGATTATCAACCGCGGCACGATTCTGGCTGACGGGGTCGCTATTTCGGTGAGTGCCACGGAGCAAACCTCGCCCCTGGAAATCAATCAGCAGGCGGGCGAGATTCGCAGCAATAGCGGTATCGCGATCAATGGCGCCAACCTGGCGCAACTGAACTGGACCGGAGGCCAGATTACCGGCGACCTGCTTGACCTCACGAGCATCAATATTGCCGGACAGGCAAGCTTCAACGGCCAGCGCATGGTCGGGCCGCTGTCGATCAGCTCGGGCTCCTTGAACCTCGCCACCCAAGGCACCACCCTTAGCGGTGATCTGTCAGTCAGCAACGGCGCCGGTATCGATATGCGCCTGGCCGACAGCGTACTGCCGGGCACGCCCTATCTGACGGTCAACGGCACCGCGACCTTCGCCCAAGACTCGAAGCTGACGCTGAGCGCCAACCCCGGCGAATTTCAGGCCCCTGCCGCAGGGACCCGCTACACCCTGGTTAAAGCCAGCAGCGTGCAAAACAATGGCCTGAGCGTGGCCAGCCAGTCGGCATTGCTGGACGTACTCAGCTACACCGCGGATGCCCAGACCGTCTCGGCCGAGGTGGGACTGAAAAGCGACCAGCAGGTTCAACAGGCCCTGCTCGCCCAGGGTTCGGACCCGACCACGGCGACTGTGGTGAACACCCTGAAAAACCAGATCCTGGGGCGGCTGAGCGAAAGCGATCCGGTGTTTCAGGCACTGGCGACCCAGTCCAGCGCGGCGGGCCTTGCCGCGCAGGGCGAACGGCTGAAACCCGATGTGAATCGCGGTGTGCTGGATACCACCGTGGCGGCACAGAATCAGGTCAATAGCGCGATTTTCAGCCGCCTGGATCGCCAGCCCGGCGGTGTACTCGGCAGTGCCCAGAGCCATGATCGCGGCGTCTGGGTACAAGGGCTGAGCAGCGACCTGGACCAGGATCGCCGCGACCATCGCAATGGTTACTCGGCCAACAGCAGCGGCGTCGTGGTCGGCGTCGATGGCCGGGTCAGTCCCACCACGACCCTGGGGGTCGCCTACGCCCACCACAACGCCAATATCCATTCGGACCTGAACAACAAGACCGATGTACAAGGCAATGCCCTCGCGCTGTATGGCAACTGGGCGCTGCAGAACTGGTTCGTGGACGGCAGCCTGGGCTATGGCCATAACGAAAACGACAGCAAGCGCCATGTCGCCGGCACCACAGCCAAAGGCAGCTATGACAGCAACTTGCTGTCCATGAGCCTGCTCGGCGGCTACACCTTCACGCTGAGCGACAACGCGCTGCTTGAACCTCGTGTGGCCGCCCGTTATGCCAACGTGCGCATGCAGGGCTTCAAGGAGCATGGCTCATCCGCGGCCCTTGATAACGGCTCCCAACGTTATGAGATCGGCGAACTGGGGGCCGGCCTGCGCCTGGCCGGCAGTTGGCCGTTGGCCCAGGGACGGCTTGAGCCCGAAGCCAGCCTGATGACCTACCACGACGTGATCGGGGACCGTGTCGCCCAGACCTCAAGCTTCGTATTGGGAAGCTCATCCTTCACCGTTACCGGGGCCTCGGTGGCTCGTGACCGTTATGAAGCAGCGGTTGGTCTGAACTACGCCGTGTCGTCCCTGGTGATCGGCGCCAGCTACAACTATCAGGCCCGCAGCGGTTTCGACGCGAACGGCATGACCTTGAAGGCCAGCTACGCGTTTTAAACGACAAACGCCGGGCCACCGTTCAGGTGGCCCGGCGCCCCTGCCCACTCGACGGGCTATGGCCTGGTTTCAGCCAGGCACCCTGCCCGAGCATTCGCACTCCAGACCGCCACCCGCTCAAAAAATCTCGATCGGGTAATCGGTAATCAGCCGAAATTCATCGATATTGCCCTCGCCCTGAGCCACGTTGGCCCGGTGCCAGGTCTGGCGCAGACGAAAGCTCAGGTCCTTGAGCGGGCCGTTCTGCACCACATAGCGCGCTTCAAAGTTGATCTCACGGTGCACGCCGTCCTGGCCATACATCCCGGCGTAGGCGCTGCCTGCCGGGGTGTGCGTGCCGTCGATGCCGGAGCCGCGCAGGTAGCGGGTCATCAGGTTCCAGCCGGGCATGCCGTAGCCGGCCAGCGACAGGTCGTAGCGCAATTGCCAGGAACGCTCGTTGGGGCCGTTGAAGTCCGAGTACTGCACCGAGTTGGGCAGGTAGATCGAGGCGCCCTGGTCGCGGCCATTGCGGCCGTTGCGGTCCAGGTCGCCCACCCCCAGGTAGTCGAACGGGGTGTTGCCGTCGACGTTCTGCAGCGCCAGGGTCAGGCGGTGGGCGCCCAGGCCATAGAACACCGAGGCGCCCAGGGTGGTGTTGTCGATGGCGCCGGCTCTGGCTTGGCCAGTGTCGAGGGTGCGGTAGAGGTTGAGGTCGAAACCGGCCTGCCGGCCCTGCCCCAGGTCGGTACGACCATTGAGGTTGGCGTAGTACTGGTTCCAGATGTCGGCGAAACGCGCCGCGTAGAAGCTGGCGCCCAGGTCTTCGGTGAACTGGTACTGGCCGCCCAGGTAGTCCACCGAGGGCGTGGTGACGCCGGCATAGAAGGCCCAGAGATCGCCGTTGCTGTTGGTGGTGACGTGGCCGGTGGCCGAGGTGAAATGCCCGGCCTGCAGCTTGAGTTTGTCCAGTTCCTGGCTGTCCAGGGCAAAGCCGGTGGCGGTTTCCGGAATCAGCCGGTTGTGGCCGACGGCGAACACCGGGGTGTCCACCGACTGTTCGCCGAAACGCAGCACGCTGTTGGAAACCTTCAATTTCAGCGCGGCCCCGGCCTTGGAATATTCGTCCGCCGGCTTGCCGTTGTCGTGGATCGGCAGGTTGTAGGTGCCGGTCTTGCCCCCGGAGGCATCCAGCTTGAGCCCGAGGGTGGCGAAGGCATCCACGCCGACGCCGACCGTGCCCTGGGTGAACCCGGATTCGAAGCGGCCGATAAAGCCCTGGGTCCAGTCCTTGCGGTCGGCACGGCCGTCCTGGACGCTGCGGTTGAGGTAGTAGTTGCGGGCCAGGATGCGCAGATGGCTGTCCTCGATGAAACCGGCCGGCTCCTCCCCGGCCCCGTGGACGGTCCAGGGCAGGCAACCCAGCAGCGGCAACAGCAAAAGCGGTGAACGGCGCATTACGTCAGACATGGCAAAACCCTTGTGGATTATTGTTTTTGTAGAGGTGGCGACAGGGATCGACAGGGGCCCAAAGGCCCAGTAGGAGCCGGCTTGCCGGCGAAAGCGATCACGCGGACCGCTTCGCCGACCAGCCGGCTCCCCCAAACCGGGTGCTCCGGAACTCAGGGTTGGATCGGCAACGGCTTGGGCGCCTCGGCGTCCAGCGGGCGCTGGCCGCGAAAGCGCAGGTAGTAGATGAGCAGGATCAGCGCCAGGAACGGCAGCCCGCAGACCAGGGTCAGGAAGAACTGCTCGGTGAACAGCGTGGTGATCATCACCGCCAGCATCAGCAACAGCCCTCCCAGACTGGTCCAGGGGTAACCCCAGAGCTTGAACGCCAGGGGTTCGGAGCCCTGTTGCCGGCGAAAGAACAGGTGGGTGAGGAAGATCCCGGCCCAGGTGAACATGGCGCCAAACATGGCGATCGACATCATCAGGGTGAAGGCTTTTTCGGCGTAGGCCAGGTACAGCAAGGTGGCCAGGGCAATGCCCAGGGACGACAGCAGCAGCGCCGCCAGGGGCACGCCATTGTTGGTCAGGCGCCCGAACAGCGACGGCGCCTGGCCGGCCCGGGACAGGCTGAACATCAGCCGCGTGGTGATGTACAGCTGGCTGTTCATCGCCGACAGCGCCGCCACCAGGATCACCGCATTGATCACCCCGCCGGCATAGGGAATGCCGGTGGCCGCCATGACCATGACAAAGGGGCTTTCGCCGCCGGTGTTGCGGCTCCAGGGCACGATGGCCAGGACCAGGGCAATGGTCAGCAGGTAGAACACCACCAGGCGCACCATGGTGATGCGAAAGGCCCGGGTCACTGCACGTTCCGGGTCCTTGGCCTCGCCCGCGGCCACGGCGATCATCTCGATGCTCAGGTAACTGAAGAAGGCCACGATCACCGCCACCCAGGTGCCCCAGGCGCCGTGGGGAAAGAAGCCGCCCTCGTTGCTGTAGTTGGCAAAACCGATGCCCGAGCCGGGCGCCGCGCCGTACACCACCCAGGCCCCGAGCAGGATGAACACCAGGATGGCGCACAGCTTGAGCAGCGAGAACACATACTCGATGCCGCCGAACACCTTGACGCTGAAGGCGTTGGCCAGGATCAGCGCCAGGGAGAAACCGAGCATCCAGTAACCGCCGGGCACCTCGGGGTACCAGTACTTCATGTACATCGCCGCCGCGGTGATTTCCGTGCCCACGGCAAACACGATGGAGGCCCAGTAGGCGTAGCGGATGGCAAAGCCGAACCAGGGCGCCACATAGAATTCGGCGAATGAACCGAACGAGCCGGACGTCGGATGGCGCACGGTCATTTCCGCCAGACAGCCCATCAGCAACAGGGCGATTACCGCGCCGATGGCGTAGCTCACCAGCACGCTGGGCCCGGCAAAGCCGATGGCGAAACTGCTGCCCAGAAACAGCCCGGTGCCGATGGCCCCGCCGATGGCGATCATCGACAGCTGGCCGCTGCTCAGGCTTTGCTTGAGGCCGTGTTCACGGTCTGCCACTTGTTTGAAGGTGCGTATTGTTTTTGTCATGACACTCTTGCTCCAAGGCTGGGCACGGGGTTCAGGTCACCGCTTTGCGGGCCAGGAACTGCGGCTGGTTCCATGCCTCGCTGACGAGGATGTCGCGCAGTGCGTCGACGCAGCTCCAGATGTCTTCAAAGCGGTTGTACAGCGGCGCGAAACCGAAGCGCAGGATGTCCGGCGCGCGAAAATCACCGACGATGCCCCGGGCAATCAGGGCCTGCATCACCGGGTAGGCCTGGGGGTGGCTCAGGGAAACCTGGCTGCCGCGCTGCTCGGCATCGCGCGGGGTCTGCAACTGCACGCCCAACCCGGCCAGTTGCTCGTCACACAGGCGGATGAACAGCTCGGACAAGGCCAGGCTCTTGCGGCGCAAGGCCTGCAGGTCGACGCCGTCGAACACCTCCAGCGCCGCTTCCAGGGCCAGCACGCCCAGTTGCGGCGCGGTGCCCACCAGCATTCGGTCGAGGCTCGGGTGGGGCTGGTAGTCATGGCTGAAATCGAAGGGCTTGGCGTGCCCGTGCCAACCGGTCAGCGGCTGGCGCAATTGGGCGATGTGACGCTCGGCGACAAACACAAAGGCCGGCGCGCCAGGGCCGCCATTGAGGTACTTGTAGCCGCAGCCCACGGCAAAGTCCGCGCCGGCCGCGTTCAGCTCCACCGGCATGGCGCCGGCCGAGTGGCACAGGTCCCAGACCACCAGCACCCCCAGCTCGTGGGCCCGCGCGGTGATCGCCGCCATGTCGTAGCGGCGGCCGGTCTTGTAGTTGACGTGGGTCAGGGAGAGGATCGCCACCTGGTCGCTGAGGGCGTCAAGGATCTGCTCCGGGTCAACGCACTGCAACCGGCAGCCGGTCAGCTCCGCGACGCCCTGGGCGATGTACACATCGGTGGGAAAGTTGCCGTTCTCCGCCAGGATCACCCGACGCGACGGCTGCATGCGCAAGGCCGCCACCAGCACCTTGAACAGGTTGATCGAGGTGGAGTCGGCCACTATCACTTCGTGCCCCTGGGCCCCGATCAGCCCGGCGATGCGGGCCCCGGTGCGCTGCGGCGCGGGGTACCAGTCGGCGTCGTTCCAGGAGTTGATCAGGCCTTCGGCCCACTCCACCTTGAGCACCTGCTCCAGGCGTGCCGGAACATGGGCCGGCATGGCCCCCAGGGAGTTGCCGTCGAGGTAGATCTTGTGTTGCGGCAAGGTAAAACGCTGGCGACAGAAGGCCAGCGGGTCTGACTGATCCAACTGCTGGATCTGCTCCCGGGTACAGGGCGCGGAACGGCTCATGACGATCCCTCGGTATCGATGATTGGGGCGCCGGGGCCGCAGCAAACGGCCCTGGCGAGTCCGGATGCTAGCCAGGGTCGTCATTACTGGATAATAGAAAAGGCGGCCCTTTATATTCCCGCTGGTAATACCCAGCCCTGCTCACCGCCGGCCCTCCATCGGCGGGCCGCTCGGTAGCGCCGCAGCCGCCACAGCGCTGGCGCAAAGGCCCTGCCGAGGACTTTTATTTGCCAAGGCTATTTCAAGTTGGTACGCCATGTGCAAACGTTTGCGAGTTGCATTTTTGTGGGTGTTCGCCACCGCCCTGCGGGGGAACGAACATCAGGGACTTCACATCGCACGAACAGGGACTTTCCATGCACAATCGCTTTCCCCGCCCGGCTTGCCGCGGCCTGTTGGCTGCTTCCCTCGGGCTGGCCGGCGTTACCGCGCTACTCAGCCACGCCGCGCAGGCCCAATCCCCCACCCCGGACGCATCAGCCCAGGGCGAAAGCCTGAGCGCCGAGGTCCAGCCTGCGAAACAGGGCGCCTACCTTTCCGACTGGTACAACCAGGACCTGATGCTGATCGGCAGCAAGGACATCAGCTTCGGCCCGCGCCCGGCGGACGACATCTACCTGGAGTACGAATACTTCGGACGCAAAGGCCCCTTCGAGCTGTACGGCTACATCGACCTGCCGAAGATCCTCGACATCGGCAACAGCCACGACAAGGGCATCTGGGACCACGGCTCGCCGCTGTTCATGGAGCACGAACCGCGGATCTCCATCGATTACCTGGCCGGCCGCAGCCTGGCCATCGGCCCGATCAAGGAATGGTATGTGGCCTTCGACTGGATCTACGACCATGGCAGCCGCACCGCCAACCGCGCCAACACCCTGTACAGCGGCCTGGGCACCGACATCGACACCCATTCCCGAGTCAATCTCTCGGCCAACTTCTACGGCCGCTACCAGTGGGAAAACTACGGCGCCAGCAACGAGTACTCCTGGGACGGCTACCGCGCCCAGCTCAAATACATCGTGCCCATCGACAGCTACAGCAACGGCGCCTCGCTGACCTACATCGGCTTCACCAATTTCGATTTCGGCTCCGACCTGCACAAGGACAACCCAGCGCGCACCGCCAATGCCACGGTGGCCACCAACGTGCTGCTGTACGCCTTCACTCACCTGCGCTTCACCCTGGTGGGCCGCTACTTTCACAACGGCGGCAACTGGGAGGATGGCAGCGTGCTGAATTTCGGCGATGGCGAGTTCCGTGCCCGCTCCAACGGCTGGGGCTATTACGCCGGGGTCGGTTATCAGTTCTAGAAGCAGCGGCAAGCGTTGAGCTGCAAGCGGCAAGCGCCGTCTGTTTGTAGCTTGAGGCTTGTAGCTTGAGGCTTGATATTTCTGAAGATGAAGGAGGTTGTATGCGTGGGATTCAAAAGGTTTCGTGGGTATTGGGCTTGAGCGCGCTGATGGTCAGCGGCGCCTGGGCCAATGAGGCACCGATCACGCCCAAGGTGGTGCTGATCAGCATGTTCGCGCCGGAAGCGCAGCACTGGATCGAGCGCCTGGAGCTCAAGCGCGAGATTCGCGTGCCGGGGCTGGCGGCGGAGTATCCGAGCATTCGCTGCAATGACCGGGACGTGTGCCTGTTGACCACCGGCATGGGCCAGACCAATGCCGCGGCGTCGACCCTGGCCCTGGCCCTGTCGCCGAAGTTCGACCTGCGCAAGAGCTATTTCCTGATTGCCGGGATCGCCGGCATCAGCCCGCACCACGGCACCATCGGCACCGCCGCCTGGGCTCATTACCTGGTGGAGTTCGGCACCCAGTGGGAAATCGACTCCCGGGATGCGCCCAAGGACTGGCCCACCGGTTACCTGGGGATCAACACCAAGGGCCCCAACGAGAAACCGCCCCTGGACTACAAGACCGAAGTCTTCGAGCTGAACCCCAAGCTCCAGGCCAAGGCCTTCGCCCTGAGCCACAAGGTGAGCTTGAGCGAAAGCCCGCAATCGGCGGCCTGGCGCCTGAAATACCCCCAGGCCCCGGCCAACCAGCCGCCGGTGGTAACCCGCTGCGACACCCTGGCCGGCAACACCTGGTTCTCCGGCACTCGCCTGAGCGAACGGGCCGAAGTCTGGACCCGCCTGCTGACCGACAACAAAGGCACCTACTGCACCACCCAGCAGGAAGACAACTCCACCTACGAAGCCTTGCTGCGGGCCAGCCGCGAGGGCCTGGTGGACATCCAGCGCCTGGCGGTGCTGCGCGCCGGCTCCGACTTCGACCGCCCGGCGCCGGGGGCCAGCGAAGTGGACAACCTGCTCAAGTACGCCGACCAGGGCGGCTTTGTCCCGGCCCTGGAGAACCTGTACCGGGCCGGCAATCCGCTGGTGCAGGACATTCTCGACAACTGGTCGACCTGGGAAAAAGGCGTCCCCGACGCCTGATCTCCCACAACCCGTAGGAGCCGGCTTGCCGGCGAAGGCGCTCTCAGGGGCCTCTTCGCTGGCCAGCCAGCGCCTACCGGGCGCAGGCACATCGAGGCCGCTCAGGGCATGAGGATGACTTTCTCGCCACGCCCCTGGTTCACCTCGGCGTAGCGCTCCAGCCCCTGCTCCAGTGGTGATTCGACCAAGCCTTCGGGCAGCGGCAGCAGGCCTTCATCAAAGTAGCGGCCGAACTGCTCCAGCATCGCCGCGCACGCCTCTACGCCATACAACAGCGAGTTGATCCCCACCACCGAGCCACCCTTGCGGTACAAGGCCAGGGCCGGCAGTTGCACATGCCCGTCCAGCGGCGCGGCAATGATGGCGATACGGCCAAAGGTGGCCAGGGCCGGCACTGCCGCTGGCAGCCAGAAGCCGGTGGTGTCGAAGATCACCTCGGCGCCGTCGGCATACACCTCGGCCACCTGGGCCGCCAGGGCTTCCGGCTGTTGCAGGTGCAGGGTCGGATAGCCCAGCGATTCAAGTGCCTGGACCTGCTCGGCCCGCCGCGCCGCCGCCAGCACCCGGGCCCCGCGCACCTTGGCCAAAGCCAGGGCCGCCGTGGCCACCGCGCCGCCACCGATCACCAGCAGCCGCGTGCCGCTCGTCACGCCGCTGCGCTCCAGGGCATCCCAGGCGGTGGTGTATGGCACCCCGAGGCTCGCGGCCTGGGCAAAGCTCAGCTGCCGGGGCTTGCGGGCCACGCCCTGGGCGGACAGCACCACGTACTGGGCATGGCTGCCGTCGGCGAAGAAACCCAGCTCCTTACCGGTGCCCCAGACCTCCTGACCGATCAGCTCGGCCGGCCCCTGCTCCACCACCCCGGCGAAATCCCGCCCGGGAATCCGCGGCAGCGTGGTGTAGGGAAAGCGCCCGAGCACATTCTTCACGTCGCTGGGGTTCAGGCCAGCGGCCTGGATACGCACCAGCACCTGGCCGGGGCCCGGCAGCGGCGTGGGAAGGTCCACCAGGCGCAGGGCGGCGAGGTCGCCGGTGGCGGAAAATTGCAGTGCTTTCATCGTCGGTTCCATGCGTCAGGGAGAAAGGAAAAACCCGGGCTCAGGACAGCCAGCTGCTCAAGAGCTGGCGCCCCAGCGGCCACAACTGCTCACCGCCGAGCATGCCCAACAGGCCTACCAGGGCAATCGCCGGCGGCGCCGGGGAACGCACCTGCAAGGCGCCGTAAAGCAGGCCGACCAACAGGCCGGCGGCCAGGGAAATCAGGTAGTTCATGCTGCGCTCCAGGAGCCGTGCTGTTGATGCCGGGGTGAGGTGGCGTGTGCGGCACAGTCTAGGTGGCGGCTGCCTGGGGCATCGGCCAAGTGCTTCAGGATTTCGGCCAAAGCCGAAACCCGGGCGGTCGCTTGGCTGGCGTCCGCCTGATGCACCTCGGGGGCTCTGCGGAGCCGTTCGCAGCCTGCGGCAGCGGCTACACCAAGCCGTGCCCTGTAGCCGCTGCTGAGCCTGCGAAGCTGCGAAAAGGACCGCAGGGCCTTGCTTGGCGATATCCCGGCGAACCTCGGGCGGATTTGAAATCGCCGCGTCTCCTTCGCAGCCGTTCGCAGCCTGCGGCAGCGGCTACACCAGGCTGGCGTATTGGGAGGGCGCGACACCCAGTTCGCGGCGGAACATGTCGCTGAAGCTGCTGGGGGAATAGCCCAGCTCCCGGGCAATGCGGCTCACCGGTACGCCCTGGATCAGCTCCGCGGCAGCGGTGGCCAGTTGCACCTGGCGCCGCCATTCGGCAAAGCCCAGGCCCAACTGTTCCTTGAACAGCCGCGCCAGGGTGCGCACGCTGGCCCCGGCCGCGTCAGCGTGCTGTTCAAAGGAAATGGCCAGGGACGGCGCCGCCATGACCGCCTGGCACAGGCTGCCCAGGCGCCGGTCGGAGGCGTCCGGCAGGGCGATCTTCAGCAGCGAGCGGCGGGCCCGTCGCAGCTCCAGCAGGGCCAGTTGCACCAGGGCTTCGTAGTAATCCGTCTGCGGCGGCTCGAGCTCCACCAGGCGCACGATCAACTCCCGCAGCAGGTTGTCCACCTGCAGCACCTGGACGCTGGGGTCCAGGGTCGCCGCCAGGGACGGGCGCAGGTAGATATTGCGCATCTGCAGGTCGCTGACCACGCGAATCCCGTGCCGTACCCCGGGCGGCAGCCACACCGCCCGCTGCGGCGGCACCACCAGGGCCTCGGTGGGCGTCTCGACCCACATCACCCCGCTCATGGCGTACAGCAACTGGCCCCAGGCGTGCTCGTGGGGCTCGATGAACAAGCCGCGCGGATAGGTGCGAGCCAGGGGTTGCAGCGGGATCGCGGTGTCGCTCAGATCGGGAGGGGTGGCCAGGGCCATGACAAGCTCGCAACGGGTCGGCGGGCGCCCATGGTAACCAGCGGCCGCAGCGCTCGCCAGACGCTGGGAGCGCTCCGGGCGCGGACTTTTTCCCGGGCCCTGGCGGCCTCGCCCCGGCCTTGGGCCGGTCAGGCGCGGAGCCAGGACCGTTGGCGCCGGAGTCGGCCAATCAAAGTGAATTTTTTCCAGCCCGCAGGATCACTCAAGGATCACAGGGAGGAATCAAAGCTCTATGAACAACGCAAAACTCTTCGTCATCGAATACACCCTTCACGGCGCGCCCAAGTCCTTCATCATTCGCCAGGAAAAGATGGACAACGCCGAGGCCTGGCACTGGGCCAGTTGCGATGCCGGTGTCGGTCGCATCGGCCGTTTCGGCCGCGAACGGGTGAAGAAAACCAGCAAGCCGATGGCCGAGAAATTCGGCATCGAGAACGTCACCTGGCGCCCTTCGGTCTAGGCGCTGGCGATGCGGGTGGAGCCCTGTGGCGCCACCCGCCTGACGGCTTCAGCCGTGGGCGCCCTTGGCGCATTTGCAGCCTTCGGTGGAGGCGCAAGGCTCACCATGGGCATGGTGATCGGCGCACGCCTGACAGCAGTAGTGCTTACCGTGACGGACAATCGAGTGGGCTCCAAGCTTGCAGGTGCAAGCCGGACAGGCACAGGTTTGATTGGACATGACAAGGCTCCTCTTGAGCGGCCTTCTGGTGGGACTCGATCAGCGCAGCGCCCGCAACAGCAACGGCCAGCGCAGGGTTCGAGTACCTGGAAAGGTTAGGCCAATCCGCTCCCCTCACCCGGCCACAAGCGACTAAAGTGGTTCAGCCAGGGCAAGCGCCGACGGACGGACACCCGCCCCGCCAATGCCGCTGTCGCGACCTGATAACCATCACTCAAGGTCCTTCGCCGCCATGACCATGCTCTACGACGAACGCCTCGACGGCGCCCTGCCCGAGGTCGACCGCCAGGCCCTGATCCAGGCCCTGCGCCAGCAGCTTCCAGAGCTGGAGCTGCTGGACCAGCAAGCGCAGCTCAAGCCCTACGAATGCGATGGCCTCAGCGCCTATCGCAGCACGCCGATGCTGGTGGCCCTGCCCCGGCATCTGGACCAGGTGCAGCGCATCCTGCAGATCTGCCATGCGCACCGGGTGCCGGTGGTGGCCCGGGGCGCGGGGACCGGCCTGTCCGGCGGCGCCCTGCCCCTGGAGAAAGGCCTGCTGCTGGTGATGGCGCGCTTCAAGGACATCCTGCAGATCGACCCCGCCGCCCGTTGCGCCCGGCTCCAGCCCGGGGTGCGCAACCTGGCGATCTCCCAGGCCGCCGCACCCTTCGGCCTGTACTACGCCCCCGACCCGTCTTCGCAGATCGCCTGTTCGATTGGCGGCAATGTCGCGGAAAACGCCGGCGGCGTGCACTGCCTGAAATACGGCCTGACCGTGCACAACCTGCTCAAGGTCGAGATGCTCAGCATCGACGGCCAGCCCCTGACCCTGGGCAGCGAGGCCCTGGACGCGCCGGGCTTCGACCTGCTGGCGCTGTTCACCGGTTCCGAAGGCCTGCTGGGGGTGATCACCGAAGTCACGGTCAAGCTGCTGCCCAAGCCGCAGATCGCCAAGGTGCTGCTGGCGGCCTTCGACTCGGTGGAAGCCGCCGGCCGCGCGGTGGCCGAGATCATTGCCGCGGGGATCATTCCCGGCGGCCTGGAGATGATGGACAACCTGGCGATCCGCGCCGCCGAGGACTTTATCCACGCCGGCTACCCGGTGGACGCCGCGGCCATCCTGCTGTGCGAGCTGGACGGCGTGGAAGCCGATGTCCACGACGACTGCGAGCGGGTGCGCCAGGTGCTGCAACGAGCCGGCGCCAGCCAGGTGCGCCTGGCCCGGGACGAGGCCGAGCGCGTGCGCTTCTGGGCCGGGCGCAAGAACGCCTTCCCGGCGGTGGGGCGCCTGGCGCCGGACTACTACTGCATGGACGGCACCATTCCCCGCCGCCAACTGCCGGGGGTGCTGCGGGGCATCGCGCGCCTGGCCGAGGAACACCAGTTGCGGGTGGCCAACGTGTTCCATGCCGGCGACGGCAACATGCACCCCTTGATCCTGTTCGACGCCAACCAGCCCGGCGAGCTTGAGCGGGCCGAGGCCCTGGGCGGCAAGATCCTCGAACTGTGCGTGGCGGTGGGCGGCAGCATCACCGGCGAACACGGGGTGGGCCGAGAGAAAATCAACCAGATGTGCGCCCAGTTCAACCATCACGAGCTGAGCCTGTTCCACGCCATCAAGGCTGCCTTCGACCCCAGCGGCCTGCTCAACCCCGGGAAGAACATCCCGACCCTGCAACGCTGCGCGGAGTTCGGCGCCATGCACGTCCACCACGGGCAACTGCCCTTCCCCGAACTGGAGCGGTTCTGATGAGCACGGACAGCGATTTCGATGCCGCAGAAGAGTTGCTGGAGCAGGTGCGCGACGCCTTGCAGAGCAACACCCCGCTGCGCATCCAGGGTTCCAACAGCAAGGCCTTTCTCGGCCGCGACTGCGCCGGGGAAATCCTCGACACCCGCAGCCACCGCGGCATCGTCAGCTACGACCCCACGGAGCTGGTGATCAGCGCCCGGGCCGGCACCCCGCTCGCCGAGCTGCACGCCACCCTGGACGCCGCCGGGCAGATGCTGCCCTGCGAACCGCCGTCCTTCGGCGCCGGCGCCACCCTGGGCGGCATGCTCGCCTGCGGCTTGTCCGGGCCGCGTCGGCCCTGGGCCGGCGCGGTGCGCGATTTCGTCCTCGGCACCCGGATCATCAGCGGCAGCGGCCAGCACCTGCGCTTTGGCGGCGAGGTGATGAAGAACGTCGCCGGCTATGACCTGTCGCGGCTGATGGCCGGCAGCTACGGCTGCCTGGGGCTGATCACCGAAGTCTCGCTGAAGGTCCTGCCCAAGCCCCGGCAATGCCTGAGCCTGAGCCTGGAAATGGACCGCCAGCGGGCCCTCGCCCAGCTCGCCGAATGGGGCCAACAGCCCTTGCCCATCAGCGCCGCCTGCCATGACGGCGAACGCCTGCACCTGCGCCTGGAAGGCGGCGCAGGCTCGGTGGCGGCGGCCCACGAACGCCTGGGCGGCGAGCCCCTGGATTCGGGCTACTGGACCTTGCTCAACGAACAGCAACTGGATTTTTTCAACCCCGGCCTGCCGCTGTGGCGCCTGTCGCTGCCGCACAACACGCCGCTGCTGGCACTGCCCGGCGAACAACTGCTGGACTGGGGCGGCGCCCAGCGCTGGCTGAAGAGCGATGCCACGGCGGCCGAGATCCGCGCCGTTGTCAGCGCCGTCGGCGGCCACGCCAGCTGCTACAGCCACGGCCTGCAGGACAGCCCGTTCCAGCCCCTGGCGCCGACCCTGCTGCACTATCACCAACGGCTCAAGGCGCAGCTGGACCCGCAAGGGATCTTCAACCCCGGCCGACTCTACGCGGAGCTCTAGCCCATGCAGACCACCCTCAGCCCCGAGGCCCGGCAGCTGCCCCGGGCCGCCGAAGCCGAGCGCATCCTGCGCAATTGCGTGCACTGCGGTTTCTGCAACGCCACCTGCCCCACCTACCAGTTGCTGGGCGACGAGCTGGACGGCCCGCGGGGGCGCATCTACCTGATCAAGCAGGTGCTCGAAGGCGCCCCGGCCAGCGCCCAGACCCAGCAGCACCTGGACCGCTGCCTGTCCTGCCGCAACTGCGAAAGCACCTGCCCGTCCGGGGTCGACTACCACAACCTGCTGGACATCGGCCGCGCCGTGGTCGATGCCGCCCTGCCCCGGCCCGCCGGCCAGCAACTGCTGCGCCGTGGCCTGCGAGCGCTGAGCGCCAATCCGCAACTGTTCAAGGCGTTGATCCACGGCGGTAGCCGCCTGCGCCCGCTGCTGCCCCAGGCCCTGCAGGACAAGCTGCCGCGCCAGGTGCCCAGCGCCAAGCCGCGCCCCGCCCCAGGCCATTCGCGGCGCGTGCTGTTGCTTGAAGGCTGCGTGCAGCCGGGGCTGTCGCCCAATACCAATGCCGCCACGGCGCGGGTCCTCGACCGCCTGGGCATCAGCGTGCAGCCGGTCGCCGAGGCCGGCTGCTGCGGCGCCGTGGACTATCACCTCGACGCCCAGGAAGCCGGCCTGCAACGGGCCCGGCGCAATATCGACGCCTGGTGGCCCCAGCTGCAACAGGGCGCCGAAGCCATCGTCCAGACCGCCAGCGGCTGCGGCGCCTTCATCAAGGACTACCAGCACCTGCTGGCCCACGACCCGGCCTACCGCGACAAGGCCGGGCAGGTCAGTGCCCTGGCCCGGGACCTGGTGGAAGTGCTGCGCGATGAACCCCTGGAGCAGCTCGGCGCCCACAGCGAACAGCGCCTGGCCTTTCATTGCCCTTGCACCCTGCAGCACGCGCAAAAACTCGGCGGCGCCGTGGAAAGCCTGCTACGACGCCTGGGCTTCCACCTCACCGCGGTGCCCGACAGCCACCTGTGCTGCGGCTCGGCGGGCACCTATTCACTGACCCAGCCAGCGCTGGCGCGGCAACTGCGGGACGACAAGCTGCGGGCCCTGGAAAGCGGCCAGCCGGACCTGATCGTCACCGCCAATATTGGCTGCCAGAACCACCTGGATGGCGCCGGCCGCACCCCGGTGCGGCACTGGATCGAAGTGCTGGAAGACGCGCTGCGCTAGGCGCCAAGCAGCAACAAGCTGCAACAAGCTCCAAGCTTCAAGCTTCAAGCTTCAAGCTTGTGGCTTACGGCTTACGGCTTACGGCTTACGGCTTACGGCTTACGGCTTACGGCTTACAGCTTGCGGCTTGCGGCTTGCCGCTGATGGCTTCTGGCTCCGGTACATGAACAGCAGCGCCAGGGCCAGGCACAGCATCGCCAGCAGGCGGTTGGATGACAGCTCGATGGCCGGGTTGCCGAACCAGCCGAAGTTGTCGATCAGCATGCCCATGCCCAGTTGCCCGAGGATCACCGCCACCGTGGCCACCGCGGTGCCGACCCGGGGCACCGCGCCGACCATCACCAGCATGTAGACCACGCCAAACAGCGCGCCGCAAAGCTGCCACTTGGGCGCCTGGAGCAAGGTCATGGCCTGGGGTGGCTGGAAAAACACAATCAGCAGCCCGGTGATCAAGGCCCCCACGGCAAAGGTCAGCAGGCTGCTGCGCAGCACCCCGACGCTTTCTCCCAGGCGGCCGTTGATCGCCGCCTGCACGCTGAGCACCGCACCGGCGCCCACCACCAGAACCAGCAATAGAATCAGATTCATCTTCAACCTCGGGCCATCAGGATCAGGGCCACGACAATCAGCGTCAGGGCCAGCCAGCGTTCTGCATTGACCGGTTTGCGAGCACTGCCGAACCAGCCGTAATGGTCGATCAGCACGCTCTTGCCGACCTGCCCGGAAAGGATCGCGATCATGGTCATGGCAATGCCGATATGGGGCGTGGCCAGGGTCAGCACCACCACGTAGATCGGTCCCAGCACCCCGCCCAGCAGTTGCCAGCGCGGCAACTGGCTCAAGGCCGGGCCGGGCTGCGGGCCGCTGAACAACAGCAGCAGAAACAGCAACGCCGCGCCCACGCCGAAGATGCTCAGGGTGGCCCACAAGTGCCCGACCTGAGCGCCCAGCGGGCCGAGCAGACCGGCCTCCACCGACAGGCCCATGCCGGCCAGGATCACCAGCGGCAAGAGCATCAGGCGCTGCCAGCCGGCGCGGGATTCAGTGACCGGCGCCAGGTTTGGCAACGCGGGTTCGACAACATCGGAAGACATGCAACACCTGCCTGAGATCAAGAAACGGCGGGCATTATCGATTGCACCTGCTTTGCGATAAATGCCAGCATGCCGACAACTCTTTTGCGCAAAACGCACAGCAGGACTCCCTCATGCAAGGCTTCAACGACCTCGGTTTCAAGGCCCTGCGCCTGTTCATCGCGGTGCTCGACCAAGGCAGCTTCTCGGCCGTGGCGCGCCGCGAGGGGCTGGCGCCCTCGTCCATCTCGCGGCAGATCCAGCTGATGGAGCAGGCCCTGGGCCAGCAGTTGCTCTATCGCCACACCCGCGCCGTCAGCCCCACCGAGGCCGGGCGCTTGCTGGGCCACCATGCGCGGCGGGTGCTGGCGCAATGGGAAGAAGCCGAACAGGCGCTGCAGGAACAGCAGGACGAACCGGCCGGGCTGGTGCGGATCAACGCCCCGGTGGTGTTCGGCCAGCGTCACCTGTCGCCCTGGCTTGGCGAACTGCTGGGCCGCTACCCCAAGCTGCAACTGGACATCCAGCAGACCGACAACTACATCGACCCCTTGCAGGACGGCACCGACCTGCTGTTTCGCATCGGCACCCTGGAAGACTCCTCGATGCAGGCGCGCCTGCTGGCCCCGCAGCGCTACCGGGTGGCGGCCAGCCCGGCCTACCTGGCCCGGCACGGCACACCGCACCACCCGGAGCAGCTGCAACAGCACCAGTGCCTGGCCTACAAGGGCGAAACCGGACAGCAGCGCTGGTTCTTCCGCCAGGGCCACCAGGACTGGACCTGCTACAGCGTCAAGGGCCCGCTGACCGGCAACCACGCCGACACCCTGACCCAGGCCGCCGAACAGGGCCTGGGGCTGGTGATGTTTCCTTCCTGGCTGATTGGCGAAGCCCTGCACCAGGGCCGACTGGTGGGCCTGTTCGAAGGCTTCGAAGTGGCCACCAGCCTCGAACCGCAGCAGATCGCCGCCCTGTGGCCGGGCAGCCGCCGGTTGTCAGTGAAAGTGCGCACCGTGATCGACTTCTTCGTCGAGAAATTCGGCCCCGAGCCGTACTGGGATCGCTAGCGCCACCGCCACCCGCGCACCCGCCCCGTCACCGTAGGAGCTGGCTTGCCAGCGAAGGCGTCGGCAAGACCGGCACCCGACTCAGCGGCCCCTTCACCGGCAAGCCGGCGCCTAGAGGAAGAGTTGGGCAATCAGCCAGGCGTTGGCGGCGCTGATAACGGCGAACAGGCTCCAGGCGAGGATCCGGGTCGGCCAGCGGTTGACGAATTCGCCCATCAGGCGCCGGTCGTTGGTCATGCGGATCAGCGGGTACAGGGCGAATGGCAGTTGCAGACTGAGTACCACCTGGCTCAGCACCAGCAGTTGGCCCACGGCGCCGTCACCCAGTAGCCAGACGCCAATGAACGCCGGGATCAGGGCCAGCCCGCGGGTGATCAGGCGCCGTTGCCAGCAGGGAATCCGCAGGTTCAGGTAACCCTCCATGATCACTTGCCCGGCGATGGTGCCGGTGAAGGTCGAGCTCTGCCCCGAGGCCAGCAGCGCCACGCCGAACAGCACGCTGGCCAGGGCCCCGCCCACCAGGGGGTCGAGCAGGTGGTAGGCGTCCTGGATTTCCACCACGTCGCTGTGGCCGGTGTTGTGAAAAGCCGCCGCGGCGAGGATCAGGATCGCCGCGTTCACCAGCAGCGCCAGGGCCAGGGAGCCGATGGTGTCGATCCGCGCCAGCTTGATGGCGTCGGCGCGGCTGGCCCGGTCCTGGCCGATCAGCCGGGTCTGCACCACGGAGGTGTGCAGGTACAGGTTGTGCGGCATCACCGTGGCGCCGAGGATGCCGATCGCCAGGTACAGCGGCGCGGCATCGCTGATGGCCGCGAGCGATGGGGTGAAGCCCCGGGCCACGTCCGGCCAGTAGGGTTTGATCAGCAGCAGTTCAATGAAAAAACACACGCCGATGGTCGCCACCAGCGCCAGCATGATCGCCTCCAGCCGGCGAAAGCCGCGGTTCTGCAAGGCCAGCACCAGCAAGGTGTCGAAGGCGGTGATGACGATCCCGGTGCTCAGCGACACCCCCAGCAACAGGTGGAACGCCAGGGCGCAGCCCAGCACTTCGGCAAGATCGGTGGCGATGATCGACACCTCGGCCGCCAGCCACTGGGCCCGGGCCGAACGGCGGCTGTAGCGCTCCCGGCACAATTGCGCCAGATCGCGCCCGGTGGCGATGCCCAGGCGCGAGCACAGGCATTGCACCGCCATCCCCGCCAGGCTCGCCAGCAGCACCACGAACAGCAGGTTGTAGCCATAGCGCGAGCCGGCTTCGATGGCCGTGGCCCAGTTGCCGGGGTCCATGTAGCCGATGGAGATCAGCAGCCCGGGCCCGGCAAAGCGCAGCAGGCGCTTGAACAACGAGGCACGGGGATCGACGGACACGGAACCCGCCACTTCCGGCGGACAAAAGGGCGCTGTGGCGATTTTCGGCAGGCTGAATTTCACGGGGGATTTCCACGACGGATTGGCGCAAGGGCCCAGCTTAGAGGTTTCAGCGCGGGCACCCAAGCCTGAATCTTGACCATGAAGGCGCGTATGCTACCGCCTTTGCAAAGCCTGGCGGCCCCCGCCGCAGGCTTCGATACCGCGCCCAAGGTGGCCCCCGTGAACAACCCTGCGACCACTCGCCGACCCGACAGCCTGCCGCCCTTCCTGCAACCCGGCGACCGGGTCCTGCTGTTCGATGGGGTGTGCAAGCTGTGCAATGCCTCGGTGCAGTTCGTGATCCGCC
>Ga0194135_10000136_pt1 | contig 42103 bp, 51 predicted proteins | sample LitLau_LLRF_2013_FD_134024 | JGI IMG/M metagenome (GOLD analysis project Ga0194135, IMG submission 134024) | Freshwater sediment microbial communities in response to fracking from North America - Little Laurel Run_MetaG_LLRF_2013 (version 2) | ecosystem: Environmental > Aquatic > Freshwater >...
TAATTGATTATTATAACAACATAATTCTTGTAGAGAAGCAGGAAGTTCTGGCAATACTGTTAATTGATTACGCCAACAATATAAAATTTGTAGAGAAGCAGGAAGTTCAGGTAATACTGTTAATTGATTACAATAACATTCTAATCGTTGTAGAGAAGTAGAAAGGTCAGGTAATACTGTTAATCGATTACTATAACCATAATGATTGGAATATGGTAATAAACCTAATGTATCATTTCCACAATATAATTCTTGTAGAGAATCAGGAAGTTCAGGTAATACTGTTAATTGATTATTTCTACAATATAATTTTTGTAGAGAAGCAGGAAGTTCTGGTAATACTATTAATTGATTTCTTCCACAATTTAATACTTGTAGAGAAGCAGGAAGTTCAGGTAATACTGTTAATTGATTACAATGACATCCTAATACTTGTAGAGAATTAGGAAGTTTATCTAATATATATAAATCCAAGTAACTATAATTTAATATATTTGATTTTTTAAAATAATTTATAAGTTGTTTTATCTTATAAACAAATAAGAAAAACATATTAATTATATTATTAAATATCTTTATTTCAAAATAAAATTATTATTATACATAAATAAATTTTTATCGTCTAATAGTTTAATTTTTTCTTGAATACTTAAATATCTGTTACTCAATATATTGTTCATTTCATCACTAAAATTATTTCCTCTAACTTCTAAATATTGTAAATCTTTACATTGTGTTAAATCTGGTAATACTGTTAAATTATTACGTGTACAATCTAAGAGTCGTAGAGAAGCAGGAAGGCTAGGTAATACTGTTAATTGATTATTCTCACAATATAATGTTTGTAGAGAAGCAGGAAGGCTAGGTAATACAGATAAATTATTATGGTTACAATATAATATTCGTAAAGAATCAGGAAGGTCAGGTAATACTGTTAAATTATTACGTGTACAATTTAAGAGTCGTAGAGAAGCAGGAAGGCTAGGTAATACTGTTAATTGATTATTCTCACAATATAAGTGTTGTAGAGAAGCAGGAAGGCTAGGTAATACTGTTAATCGATTATTATAGCAACGTAATTCTAGTAAAGAAGCAGGAAGGGCAGGTAATACTGTTAATCGATTAGAATAACAATATAATTGTTGTAGAGAAGCAGGAAGAGCAGGTAATACTGTTAATTGATTATCCCAACAATATAAGAGTTGTAAAGAAGCAGGAAGGGCAGGTAATACTGTTAATTGATTATAATCACAACTTAATATTTGTAGAGAAGCAGGAAGTTCAGGTAATACTGTTAATTGATTACAACCACAACTTAATGTTTGTAGAGAATTAGGAAGTTTTGGTAATACTGTTAATTGAAGATTATTCCAACAATATAAGAGTTGTAGAGAAGCAGGAAGTTCAGGTAATACTGTTAATTTATTATAACAACAATCTAATTCTTGTAGAGAAACAGAAAGTTTATCTAATATATATAATCCCAAGTCACAACAAATTAATATATTTGATTTATTAAAATAATTTATAAGTTGTTTTATCTTATAATAGAATAAATAAAACATATTAATTATATTATTAATTATCTTTATTTCAAAATAAAATTATTATTATACATAAATAAGTTGTTATCATCTAATCGTTTAATTTTTTCTTGAATACTTAATCTATTATTATTCAATATCTCGTTCATTTCATCACTAAAATTATTTCCACTAACTTGTAAATATTTTAAATTTTTACATTGTGTTAAATCTGGTAATACTGTTAATTGATTATTATAACAATATAATTCTTGTAGAGAAGCAGGAAGTTCTGGTAATACTGTTAATTGATTATGATTACAATATATTTTTAGTAGAGAATCAGGAAGTTCTGGTAATACTGTTAATCGATTAAAACTACATACTAATTCCAGTAAAGAATCAGGAAGTTCTGGTAATACTGTTAATTGATTCCTCCAACAATATAATTCTTGTAGAGAAGCAGGAAGACTATGTAATACTGTTAATTGATTATTAGAACAAATTAATATTAGTAAAGAATTAGGAAGTTCTGGTAATACTGTTAATTGATTAGAATAACAATTTAAGTATTGTAGAGAAGCAGGAAGACTATGTAATACTGTTAATTTATTATTAGAACAAATTAATATTAGTAAAGAATTAGGAAGTTCTGGTAATACTGTTAATTGATTATTTATACAATTTAATACTTGTAGAGAATCAGGAAGGTCAGGTAATACTGTTAAATGATTATTTCTATAATTTAATACTTGTAGAGAACCAGAAAGGATATGTAATACTGTTAAATGAATATTTCTACAATTTAATACTTGTAGAGAATCAGAAAGGGCAGGTAATACTGTTAATTGATTATTTCTACAATTTAATTCTTGTAGAGAAACAGAAAGGCGGCAAAAGCCGCGCGCGGCTTTTTTGACAGCGTCGGCCCCTTCAGGGCCCATAGCTAGTTTATCTAATATATATAATCCCAAGAAATTACAAACTAATATATTTGATTTTGTAAAATAATTTATAAGTTGTGTTATCTTATAATAGAATAAATTAAACATTTTAATTATATTATTAAATTTCTTTATTTCAAAATAAAATTATTATTATACATAAATAAGTTGCTATCATCTAATAGTTTAATTTTTTCTTGAACACTTAAACTATAATTATTCAATATCTCTTTCATTTCATCACTAAAATTATTTCCTCTAAAATCTAAAAATTTTTAACATATTAATTAAATACTAATACTATACATAAATAGGATGAAAATTACTAAATCTAATTTAGACCAATTATATAATTTACCTGAAGGAATAACAGAATTGGATTGTTCCAATTGTAATTTAACTAATTTGGTAGAGTTACCAAAAACATTAATATTTTTGAATTGTAGTTATAATAAATTATTAAAACTTCCTAAGTTACCAAATACCATAATTGAATTATGGTGTAATAATAATAAATTGTCAAGTTTGCCTGAGTTACCATATACATTAACTAAATTATGGTGTTCTGATAATCAGTTGAGAAGTCTTCCTAGCCTACCAAATATATTAACATTTTTATATTGTTATAACAATAATTTGTTATTTCTTCCTAAGTTGCCAGATACATTAACAAAGTTATGGTGTAGTAATAATAGATTGATAACTCTTCCAAAATTATCAAATAGATTATTATTATTAATATGTAGTCATAATAATTTATTATTTTTACCAGAATTACCAGATACATTAACTGTATTGTATTGTTATTCTAATAATCTGGCATTTCTTCCTAATAAGCCAGAAGAATTAGAACAATTAGAGTGTAGTCCGCATTTATTAGACAAACATAAAGTAACTATTTCACATTTAATTCAATTTAATAATTTCCCAAAAGGGATAACAGAACTTAAAATTTCAATTAATAATTTAAGTAATTTACTACCTATTAAAATACATACACTATTAAAACTGGATATTAGTTTTACTAATTTGAAAAGTCTTCCTATATTACCAGATACATTAATAACATTAAAATGTAGTAATAATAATTTAACAATTCTACCTGAATTACCAGATACATTAATAACATTAGATTGTAGTAATAATAATTTAACAATTCTACCGGAATTACCAGATACATTAATATTATTAGATTGTAGTAATAATAAATTGTTAAGGCTGTCTAAGTTACTGAATAAATTGGAATCATTAGATTGTAGTAATAATAATTTATCAATTCTACCAGAATTACCAGATACATTAATAAAATTAGATTGTAGTAATAATAAATTGTTAAGGCTGTCTAAGTTACCGAATATATTGGAATTATTAGAGTGTATTAATAATAATTTATCAATTCTACCAGAATTACCAAATACATTACTAAAATTAGAGTGTAGTAATAATAATTTTAGTAAAATAAGAAATGAAATAATGACTAATAGAACTCTAAACCCGCAAGAAAAAAATAAAATAATAAAAATATTAGATGATAATGGTATATTATTTGTAGATGACCGAAAAGATGAAATAAAAGATGAAAAGAAAGATGATATAGAATTTGAATATACAGATTTAGAACTTGATGATTGTGTTGTTTATGTATCCTAAATATATGAAGTTTCAAATAGTGCATATAATAAGTATTGCTTGTATAGTAGGATTTGTAGGGGATATATGTTTGCAATTAGGTATAAATAAATTAAATTTAGGAGGCCCAAGTGGTTGGGGGTTAAAAGAATATTTTAAACAACACGGTGTAAATGAGTCTCCGTTTATAGCTGGTGGTATGATGACACTTTTTTACATTTTTTATTATTATAGTTATTTGCCGATTAATTTTATTTCGTTGTCGCTTTATGGTATAATCTTGGATTATATATTTAGGACAACGATGTTATTTCCAAGTTTAACAGGGTATTATAAATATTTTAATTATTTTTGGTCTGCTGTATGGGGTGCAATACCACTAGTGTTACCACTTCTAATTTATAAAATAATTACAATTATTTAAAATAATTGTTAATATATATGGAACTTGACGATGATGATGCGTATTCTAAAATAGCTAATGGATTTACAGATGATGAAGGTATAGAGTATAATAATAGAGATGATAATGATGGAGAACCAAAGGAATTATATGGTGGAGTATTAGGGCAGAATGCATTATCGTATTTTTATGATGGAGAAGAACCCCCAATACAAGAAGAAAATATAGAACAATTAGGAGGTAGATTAACGAGACGAAAATATAAATCAAAAAGTAAAAGAAGAGGACATAAAAAAACACAAAAACGAAATAAGAGAAGAAAAGGATATAAAAAAAAATATTAGAGTAATTTATATGATAACGATAAACTTAAAAGGAGGATTGGGTAATCAATTATTTCAATTATATACGTTAATATCGTATTCTTTAGAAACAAATAATCCGTTTTTTGTTCCGGATGTAGAAGAATTAGGAGTAGGTTCTGGAAGTTCGGTAAGACCGACATATTGGAGTACAATATTAAAAAGATTAAATTATTTTAGAAGGTCGATAAATAGTTCGAAGTTTAGAGTATTAAAAGAAAAGGATTTCCACTATAATAAATTACAGCTCTTTGATAGAGGAAGTAGTATAATATTGGATGGTTATTTCCAAAGTCCAAAATATTTTGAAAAATATAAAGAACAAATAAGTAAAATGCTTCAAATAGAAGAAATGCGTATGGAATTAAAAACAGAATTAAATTTAAATTTATCAAAATCTGGATTTATGCATTTCCGTAGAGGAGATTATTTAAATTTACAACACGTGCATCCAGTTTTAACAGTAGAATATTATAAGAAAGCTTATAAGTTATTAGACCAAGATTGTGAGTGTATTTATGTGTTTAGCGAAAAAGATGATTTACCAGATGTAGAACGTATAATAAATGATTGTGAAATAACTTGTGAAATTCGTTATGTTTCTCACGAAATGCCAGACTATAAACAGTTATTATTTATGAGTTTATTTCCATCCAATAGAGTAATAGCAAATTCAAGTTTTTCGTATTGGGGTGCTTATTTAGGAGACTCAGGAGGAAAAACAATTTATCCGCTACAGTGGTTTGGTTTAAATATAATCCACAATATAAAGGATTTACCAAAAGAAAGTTGGATGGGTATATAAAATTATGAATATATATATGACATCAATAAAACAATATTCAGACCAACATAATAATAATCCTGTATATGGTTCATTGACTTGGCGACAATATGCTCCTCCAATTCAAAACAACAAATACCAATATCAAACACAATATCGTAATTATTCTCCGCAAAATACATTTATTTATCAAAAAACATATATAAATCCAAATCTCCCCCAAAAAAAGTTAAAACCGGTGTTGTCAGGGAACTTATATACAAGAATGAAAAAGGCAGATATTTCTGGGAATTCACACGAGTTTGATAATACAGTAGATAGTTTATCTGCATTATTACTAGTAAGAAGTAAATTACGTGGTAAAGGTTATATTCCTCCACGCAAGTGTCGTGCAATTGAAAATAAATTTAGTTCTGGTGTTGCTCCACTAGGAAGTTATATAATGCAAACAGGATATTCACGTTATTAAACGCCAAAACATAATAAAAAAATGTAAATATAATAATATGGTGTTAAAACGTTTATTATGCGAAAACAATAATTTAACAGAATTACCTCCTTTGCCGGAAGGTCTAAAGTTATTATATTGTAATAATAATCAATTAACAAGTCTTCCAGTATTACCAGCTTCTCTTGAAGACTTGAATTGTAGTTTTAATCAACTTACAACTTTACCAGTTTTACAATCACAGGAACCGCCAGAACCCGAAAATATTCGTAGAATACCTATAGAAATAAATCTAAATATGCGGTCGAGTAGAAGAAGAGTAATATATGACTATAGTGATGAAGAAGAAGAAGAAGAAGAAGATGATACGTTATATAGCGAAGACGAAGAAACATTATATAGTGATGAAGAAGATGAAGAAGATGGTCCATTTCCAATTCAACGTAATACAGAACATCCAGATGGAGAGATATGTTCAATATGTTATAATACGATGTTAATACAAGAAAACAATACTCAAATATTACAGTGCTCCCATATGTTTCATGAAAATTGTATAACTCAATGGTTTAATACAAATAGACGTAGAAGATGTCCAATTTGTAGAACACGAAATTAATAAAACTTCTTCAACATTCGTTTAGCTGTTTTTGCTATTTTATGATATCCATATTGTGAAGCTCGTTTATATGCAGCGGATAATCCAAGTTTATTAACTCTGCAAGTTTTTTTTGTGCAAATTGGAAATTTTCCATTCTTTCCAAGAAAGCATTTATTTCTGCATTTCATCATAATAGTGCGTTCTATCCCCCTGGGTTGTTGTTTTATCCAAGACATATTTAACTTAAAGAGAGATTATTTATAATAAGTAATGGAACAACAAAAAGAAAACGAAAAAAAAGAAAACGAAAAAAAAGAAAACGAAAAAAAAGAAAACGAAAAAAAAGAAGAAGATAAGAAAGAATTACAGAACAAGACAGAATTTATTAGAATGGAAGATAATCCAATGATAAAGAAAAAAAGCACTAATCAAGAAATATACACACAACTGCGTAAGATGTTAGATGCAAGTATAGAAGAATATAAAGAAAATGGTGGTAAATTAGTCTAATGGAGATTAGCTAAATAATAATATATGAATAATTTATTTGAAAAAATACAAGAGTTGAAGATAAAATATAAACTAGTAAAACCAACCAAGACAGACTTAATAAGTGTAAATAATATTCATCTTCCTTTTCCAAAAGATGAACAAATAATAAAAAAGCATCAGTTAATGATAAGGGATATTTATGTGGAAGTATGGGATAAAACGAGTAACATAACTGCAATACAAGCAATAGATATATTGCTATATATTATCCAAAATTTACCGTTTATGTCAAATGATAAAAAGTATCAAATACGTATATTTATGTATGATAATAAAAAAAAGGTTCCTAAACATAAAAACTTTAAACAGATAAATTTAAATTCGGGATATACAGAATGGTTTGAGGGTAATGAAACTAAATACATAGTTATATATCGAAAAGAAGAGTGGTTTAAAGTTCTTATTCACGAGTTAATTCACGCTTGTCATATTTATAAATTAGATGAAGCGCAGACTGAGTTTCTTGCAACATTAATAAATATATGTATAAATGAAAATTCAAAAGAAAAATTCCTCGAAAAGCTAGAAGAAACTATATTATTTGGAGTTAATCAATCATTAAAGATAAGCAATAATCCAATAAAAATACTTCTAAATATGAAAGAATATAAAAAACCAGAAGTTCAATATCATATATTGAAAACAACATTACTTTTAAATATTCCATTTGTATTTGAAAGTAATAAAGCATTAACGCCGTTAGAAATATATAACCTTGATAATTCAATGTGGCCATCATTGATAGAAAAAATAGAAAAAACAAATCCTTTTGAAGAATATAATGAATCTATGCGTATGACTCCATTTACTCATTCTCTTGCTGAGAATGGTCTTGTTGAACTGGAATAAGAGAAACTAATTTATTTGTTGTTTCAATAGAATTATATTGAAGCATTTGAATACTATTTTTAATATTTTCTATTTCCATCATAATAGATTCAAGATATTCAAGTCTTCCAAGAATGCTTGCTATAGCACTAGCATCAAATGATTCTGTAGGGGAATCTTTAATATGTTGTTCAATCTTACCAACTCTAGCAGAAATTAAAGCGGCAAAATCATTAATATTAATATCCTTACCAATTATCATAGGTCCATTCATCATTGGAGGTCCATTCATCATTTGTTGTTGAGGCATTTGTTGTTGAGGCATTTGATGAGCAAAAGCTTGTTTATTCATCATAGCTTGACCAACCTGTTGTTGTGCCATAGAAGGAGGTCTTTGAGCAGGAACATACTGGACATTTCCAGTATTTCTTTGTGGAGGTTGTTGCTGTCTTTTGGCTTGCATCTGGGCTTGCATATATTGTTGGTTGTTGTTCATAATTAATTATCTTGTAATAACAAATTATTTTTTAGAAATGAACGCTAAAAGAAATGAACGCTAAAAGAAATGAACGTTAAAGCTATTTTTTTGGAATGAATGCAGAAAGCATATGTTGAGCATTAGCGATAAGAGGACCGATATTAGTCATTGCTTCAGTTAATTTTTGTTGTTGTTCCATTAATTTGTGAGTATCTGCAGTTAAATTATGTATTCCTTGAGAACCAAGTTTATCATTTAAATCAGCGTATGAGTCGTGCATAGTTTTAGCAAAATCAATTTTAGGTTCTTGGTCATTATTGATATTATATTTATCGGTTTTACTTTCATCCGGATGAGCTAATTTTTTTTTAGGATCAATTTGTCGTTCGTCTTTAGGGTCTTGCATATTTTCAAGTCCTTCGTGAAGAGTCCAACCACTATAAAATAGTAAAATAAGAATTAAAATAATTGCAGAAACAATAACTGGTTTAGTTGAAGTAGCAACAATAAGAATATATAAACAAGTTAATAATAAAGACATCTTGACAGATTTATTAAAAAAATACGAAATTCCATAAAGAAGGATTGAATATAAAATAATGTAAATGGGAGACAATGATTTAACGTTTAGCATATTATATATTATATTTAGATTATCATTGCATACTTATTTTTTTTGTTTGTTTTAAGACGATTAAAGAATTTGTTTTTTATTTGTATCGATGGAGTATTATTATGACACTTTCTGGAAATCATTTTATATAGTTTAAAATCGGGATATCTTTCAGAACCATCTCTTTTATATAAAACATTTTTTCCTTTATCATCAGAACACCATTCATTAATAATATCTTCTACTTCTGTAGGGAAATCACAATCAATTAATGAACAAGCCAACCGAGTTAAATCAAAACTTGGGTTAGGTTCAATTCTTTTTTTAGAATCATTAAAATAAGGTTCTGTGTTATATTGTCCAAAAGCATCTCCATTATATGAAAAACTTTCACTGATATATCTAACTCCATTTAGTTCAAAAATTGACCTACCAAAATCAATTATTTTAAAAATGCGACCAAATGTTTTAACTTTATACATTTGACCATCAATATTATACCATAAATAATCTATTGAAGTAGGACAAACAACTACGTTATTAGAATGTAAATCATTATGTATAAAGTTGTATTCTTTATTATATTTTAAGAGAGTTGCAGTAATTTGGAATAATGCACTTCTCCATTCTTCACAACTTAGCTTTTGTTTATACACTAAAGTGTCTAGAGTACCACCTTGGCATTTTTCCATAGCTATAGCTGTAACAGGAAAATTATATATTGTAACATCAATGTGTTCTTCACTCTCATCTGAAGATGATGACCATATAGTACCTTCTTCTTCTTCTTCTTCTTCATCTTCATCCGTCCCAGATTCATAATCAGCTTCTGTTATAGAAGAACGCGAAGAACAAGAAGAATTCGATGAATTTTCGAAAAAAGAATCAAATACAGAATCTAAACCATTATTAGGGATATAATCTTCGTTTTCATATACAAACTGGTCTAATTCTTCAAAATCTTCATTAGTGCATTCTCCAATAGTTTCACCTAATTGCAATTCAGGTTTTAATTCGTTGTTAATTATAAACAAAATACCCTTTTTTTTATTGAAAAAAGGTATATCCTTAACATAACTGTAATCATCTGCAATATTAATAATATATTCCTTTTTAATTCCAATAATTGTTGCATACCATTCTACACTATGCACAAATGATTTATCCTTTACTGTGATATTAGAAGCTAAAAAAGAAAAAAGTCCATCAATATACGAAGAATTATTAATTGATTGTGTTATAGCTTGATTTTCGTCAATATTGGGTGTTGAACCTGAAATATATTTAATATAGTCTATAATTGGCGCAAATTTAAAAAATACAGTTTTATTAATTTCATTTCCTTGGTCATCTTTCATAAGACAATCAAATTCATTATAGTTTATAGCGTTATTAATTTTTATTATTTGATTTTCTCCCAAAATATTCACAAAGTGCATTCCATTTAATCCCAAAGCTTCATACATTATAATTATGTAAAATAAAATAATTATTAGAATTAATGAACACACAAACTAAACAACAAATCCAATTAGACCAATATATGATACAACAAATCCTTGGAGATGACCAAGTTTTAGAAAACGAAGTTGAAGCACCAAGAAATGAAGTACCAAGAAATGAAGTATCAAAAAATGAAAAGAAAGAATATAAAAATAAAAATAAAAAAGTTGAGGTATTTGAAGATTCTGATGATGAACAAGAATACGATGAACCTGAAACAAATCCTATATATATAGAATGCGCACTAGTTGGGGCATTATTTTTTATATTTACTAATCAATCAACACAAAAAATAATACTTGAATTCATAAAAACAACAACTAAAATAGATTTAATACCAACAAATATGTGGTTACTTATTATAATAGCTTGGTATATTATTCGAACATATGTTATAAAGCTTTTTCTATAAGTTCTAAACTTTCTTTACTAAGTTCTTTTGGAAAATCAATATTAAAAATTAAAATTAAATTACCAACAGTACCATCTCTAATAAATCCAAATTTCTCAATAACTTGGGATGCTTGATTGTGTATAATTAATCCAAATGTTGAAATAGTTACAAATTTACCATTGGGATGATTTAATGCAAATTTACAACCACATAATGCTTGTTTCAATGTTAAAGTGTAGTGTATAATAATATCCATTCCTTTCCTTTTAATAATTTCTTCATTATTATGTTCAAGTTCGATAATAATCTTAATATTACCATAAATTCCATTAATACAGTTTCCCTTACCTTCAATAATAACAGTTTCACCAGCATCAATCCCCTGTTTAAATGAAACATAAATAACTTCTTCATCTTCTATTCTATTCTCACCGGTAAGAATAAATCTTTTTATAATGATTGGACAAGAAATCCCATTATACATCTGTTTAATAGTTAATGCCTTATTAATAATAATTGGCATAGGTAAATTAAAATGATGAACTGCTGTTTTAAAAATTGGATAAGCTTCACCAAATAAATGAATAAAGGGTTCAAAGTTAAATTTTTGTTGAACAGGCGTAACTATTTTATTAGTTTGTTCATCATATTCTTTTTTAGATTGTTCATCCGATAAAATTTCATATGCTTGATTAATTTTTTTAAATTGTTCAGTAGCATTTTCGTCTTTGTTTCTATCTGGATGATATTTTAAAGCTAAACTCATATAAGCCTGTTTAATTTCAGTCTTGGATGATTGATTATTTACCCCCAATATTTCGTAATAGTTTGCACTCATTAAGAAAGTTAAATATAATAAAATGTTAAAAAATGATGCATTTGATTATAACAAAATAAACCATTTTAAATTTATAGGACAATAATAACTCAGAACAAAAGGTTTATTCTAAATTAGAAGAATTTCCCAAGAGAAGATTGAACACATTTTTTACGTTGGATATATTATTATCAGGACAAGACGAAAGAAGATTATTAGTATTAATTTTATTAATATCTTTTGAAACACAAATAATTGGTTTATCAGTGAAACAAATCGTATTATCATCTAAAGAACAATGTAATAGTCGATATTCATCAATAGTTAAGTTACCACAAAATTTATCAAGTAAAAAAAATGGTTTAGGGGCAGGTTTAATTTTTTTAACATTGTAAAGTGAGTGTAATAATTGAAATCTATCGAATTTTACATTAATACTAATATCTTCATCAAAAAGATAAGCAGAAGCACATTCTAAACTACAGAACATTCCATATACATAATAACTATCATTTAGTATATGTTTAGGTAAATGGATAGTTGTAGTTTGGTAAGGACAAGAACAGAAAAAGCAACAGGATGGTTTATTATAAACATCATTCTTTTCCATTTTTTTAGTTTGTTCGTTAATCTTTTCCTTGATTGTTGAGTTCATTATATTAATTAGTTTGTATAATTGTTTTTAATTCATATTACTTTTATTTTTAATTATTGCATTAAATTGAGATGGAGTCATAAAGCCAGTGTTAAGTTCCATTACCTTTTCTTTACGCTCCATCTGTGGTCTATCTGGCCAAAAAGTAGCATTTACTGGATAAGGGGCAGGTAATTGTTGATTATATGACGATTTAGGGCGTGTTCCAGCTAGTTTATTAATTGCTAAATTAGTAAGTCTAACTCCTTCTTGTTTCGTCCAAACATTTGCTAAAATAAGTTTTTCTCTAAAAAATTGTTGTAATTTATCTTGAAACAAAGCATCATTAGCATATCCTGTTTTATCAGCAATTAATTGTATATTTTTGTCAGTAAAAAAATAGTTTGCAGATTCACTAGTATTTAATCCCCCCATTCCAAGTTTTTTACCAGAAACAGCATTAGAATCTCTAACGTCTGGAGTGTATTTATAATCCATAAAATCAGGGCGAGAATATAATGCATTAACCTGATTTTCCCAACTAGGTTGCCAGCCTAAATATTTATTACGTTTATGAGTATCATCAATAATTTGATTACGTTGTTGTTGGTTCATTATAATATAATCTAAGATATATATTATTTAACTCTACGCGTATTTTCTCCAATTACTGGGGAATAAAACATTGCATTCATTCCTGGAGTAAATGATTCAGAAGCTCTTAAGTTATCATTTTTTAAAGGATTAACTACTTCAGCCCCATAATTCATTACTCCATCTGTTCGTTGGCTTGTTGCTGAACCAAACCAATTAGTTTCTCCAGTTTCATCTCTATTCATTACTTTATCCATTAAATAAGCATTCTTGTTAAACATATATGTCCCAGAATTTATTGCTGCAACTCCTTGTCTATTAATTTCTCCATTATCTTTTTGTGTTTGTCTTCCTTTATCTGTCTCCACGCGTGCATAAGTAGAATATCCTCCTCCATTTATAGAACCAAAAATACGACCATTTTCTACTAAATCTTCTTTACGTGTATGTCTCAATACATCAGTTAATGGCGCAAAAAAAGCACTAACTGCAGAACCTGCACCCATCCCTATAGTTTGCATAAATGTATTTTCTTCCTGAACTCTTGGTTCTCTTGATGAAATAGAATTATTACTTGTCAATGAATTCGCATTTATACTAGGAACCATATATTGACTTGAAGGAACTAAATCTACACGACGATGTGATTCTTCGTGCTGACTATGTAAAAATGGACCGTGTGTTTGTCCTCCTCCCAATGCACCAAAGTAATCTGTCATTGATTTATTACCTCTTCCATTACCAAGTTCTACATAGTCTGGATGCATAGCTGGCGCTGGTTGAACACTAGAAGCTGCTGGCATTTCATCAAAACTATTAAGATGTGTTGAATCTAAACGTTTAGTATCATAGTTTTCTAAACCATTTTGTTTTATATCACTTGACATTGGAACATAAGCCTTACCAGGTCCTTCTAATCCAACTATCTGGGTTGAAACCTTGGGATTATTAACTGTTCTTAGTTCATCTACTGATTTATCCATATATAAATCTCGCGCAAGTAATCCAGAATTAAATCCTCCTTCTCCTTGTGAAGTATAACCTTCTCCTAATGCAGGGCCAACTTGAACCTGATTAAACGGAAGGGCATTATTATTTATTTTTGAAGCATATTGTATTTGTATATCTTGTTGATAATCACTAGTATTTGGAGAACCATTCACCCAAGATACGTTTGGTTGTGGTTTAAATAATGGAGGCTGGTCCCCCCGTTTAAACGGAACTTTCTGTGATATATTTCCAACATAATTATCGAACCTAGACTCAGAATTATCAACTCCATAATTGGCTCCTCTTGGTTTCCCTCCATTGAGTGGATTCATATTACTATGCTCCATATCTTGTATTAAATATGGCATTACATTATCCTTTACTTCTGGACTATCCGCATATTCTGTAAGTGAAGAATTTATAGTATTATTAGTATGATACATTACAGGGCCTACTCGGTTACCTAATGCTGCTGCATTTTCATAACGTATTTGAGATTCAAATTTTAAAGTATCATTATCATTATTAAACTGTTCTGTATCTAAAGGTTGTCTTTGTTTGAATTTTTCCTTTTTCTTTGAACGTTGATTTTCGATTACATAATAACCTCCGAGTGCTAAAATGGGTAATAATATTTCCATTATATACCTTGTTACAAAATAAAAAAATTAGATTAATGATTCAATAGAAATCTTAATTTGTTCATAATGAGAAACTTCAATCTTGTTTAATTCTGTCAACGGATTATTAGAATATGAAATAATAGTAATATTAGGTAATTCAGTAAAATCTGGAAGATTTGTAATTAAATTATTACCACATCTCAATTCAGTTATAGTAATCGGTAATTTTGGAAGTTTTGTAATTTTATTTTTAAAACAGTGCAATAAATTTAAGTTTTTTGGCATTGCAGCAGGTAATTCGTGTAATAGATTATGACTGCATCCTATTTGAGTTATTTTTGTCGGGATTACAGGTAATTCATACAAATAATTATATTCACACCATAAATACACTAAGGAATTAGGTAAATTTGGTAATACTTTTAGTTTGTTGCTATTACAATTTAATTTAACTAATCCTTCTGGTAATACTGGAAGAAAGTCAATCTTATTTTTGAAACAACGTAAATATTTAAGTGTTTTTGGTAATTTTGGTAATTTAGTTAAATTATTATATGCACAATTTAAACCTATCAAATTTGGCGGTAAGCTTGGGATATAATTCAATTGTAATTTAGAACAATCTAACCATTTAACATTTATTAAATTTTTTAAATATGGTATATGATTTATTGTTTGAATACGTAACATTGTTGTATCAGATGGAATAATATCATCTCTATCTTCAAGGACAAATTCACGCTCAGCTTCCATTTTTGTTTTTTATATAATTATTTTAAAAATTGTTTGTCATTTTTTTTATTTATCTTCTAACTTAGTCTTTGACGAATTTCCTGATTTTTTAATTCATTCATTCATCATTACCTAAATTTCTAAAATAGCATTAATTACATTAGAAGATATCAACAGGTTTTTGATTCCCTTCCAATTTTAAAACAACATTTTTAGCTTCAATAGGAATAATTGATAAAATTTCTTCAACCATAATTATTTATACAACTTATATAACTTATTTTATTTTCCATTATTATTAATTATTACCATAATTTTTTTAAGCATTAAATATATTAACAATGAGTGATTATTTATCCAATGTTTTTACACTAAATAATAATGATAAATCTAATCTATTTAATCTTATTCAATATACTGTATTAGCTATTATACCCATTGTATTAGTTAATAAAACAATGCAAAAATATGTCCCTCCTGTTGATGATACTAAATCAAGTATCGAAATATTAATTGAAGTTATTATACAATTGTTATTTATTATTGTATCTTTATTTTTTATCGATAGAATAATAACACATATTCAAACATATAGCGAAGAACCATATCAACCTGTTTTAAATCATACCTGGTCTGCTATATTATTCGTTATGATTATTTTAACATTACAATCTAAACTTGGAGAAAAAATTAACATCTTATTCGATAGAGCATATCATATGATATTTAACTCTGAAGATAATGATGACGATAATTCTAAAAAAAATATTATGGCTATTCAACCTATACAACCTATGCCTATTTCTGTTCAAAGACCAAATCAAGGTCCTCAAACAACAGCCCCTGTTCCACCTGCACAACCTATGCAAATGCCCTTTTTAATTCCTGCAGACAATACAGATAGTAATTTTACTTCTCTTAATTATTAAACAAATCTTATACCCATTCTTGGACTTTTATGCACCTTTTTTTTGTAATTATGGTAAATACGTTCTTTTGATATGTCTAGCATTAAATCAGTATAATCTGTATTCCTTTTTTCAATATCACTATAATCTGGTTTTTGTGTAACACTTAATGGTATTATTAAATACCAATTATCACTTTCCTGTAGGCTAAACCAAAATTTATCTATTGCATATTTTTGTGGCTCTTTTGGATTTTTTATAAATAATTCTATTCCTTTCCTTATATTATTAGCTAATATAGGCATATAATGTTTATTTACCATATACGCAGTTGTTGTTTGACAACGAGATATTTTTACACACGTATCGTCAATTATTTGATACGGAGGTATATTATTTCCACCTAACATAACAACATCATAATTTCGATGTTGTTCTAAAAATATATATAATTTTTCATTCATCATTTGTGGATTTAAAAAAGTAGCATCATCTTCTAATATTATTATATTATCATAATTTTCATTTATTGCTTTTTCCAATATTTGTAAATGACTCATACTACAACCAATTGCAGGATTTTGTAGTTTTATAGCTTCAAATCTAGTTGCTTCCCAACCTAATAATTTTAATTGATTTTCAATATGTTCTTTTCTGTCAATTCTATGTTTCAAATTAATATAATGGACATTCATAATATACTTAATTAATATTTTATTAGGATGTTTTTATATTTTTCAAATTTTGAATTTCTTGTTTTAAAATATCAATTTCTTCTTGTAATTTTTCAATATTTTTAATATTAATCGTATTATTAGATATCAAAGCGATATTATTAGACCCAAACACATACCACTGATGTTTTAAATTAATACCTATTGGAAGGGAAGGAAATTGACATAATTTATTATATTCACAATTAAAATCAATTAAATTAATACATTTTGATAAATTTGGCAATTGAGTTAATTGATTATTAAAACAATTTAAATGGGTTAAATTAATACAATTTGATAAATCAGGTAATATTAATAATTTATTATTAGAACAATATAAACGGGTTAAATTAATACATTTTGATATATCTGGTAATTTTGTTAAGTGATTTATTGAACAACCTAACTCTACTAAATTTAAACAATGAGATAAATTCGGTAGTTCTTTCAAGTAATTATTAGAACAATATAATTCTATTATATTTTTAGGTATTTCAGGTAATTCTTCCAAATAATTATTAGTACAATATAATCCAGTTATATTTTTAGATAATTCTGGTAATGATTTAATTTTATTATCAGAACACCATATTATTTTTAAATTTTCATTACTTAGTAAATCTGGTAAAAATGTTAATTTATTTTTTGAACAAAATAAATTTATTAAATTTATGTTTTGGGATAAAACAGGCAATTCGGTTAAATTATTATTAGAACAACCCAACTCTACTAAATTTAAACAATGAGATAAATCTGGTATTTTTTTTAACTTATTATTTGAACAAAATAGATGCGTTAAATTTATGTTTTTTGATAAATCTGGTAATAATGTAATTTGTGAATTATAAAAACAATTAGATATTTTTATATTTTTAAATACTAATATTTGTAAATTAATACAATGGGATAAATCTGGTAATCTTGGTAAAATTAAATTTTGACAATTTAATAAAATTAAATCTTCTGGTAAGTTGTATAACTGACTAATATTAGACTGTGTAATTATAATTTCCATTATATTTAATTAATTATATGTCTTTATTTCTTTAATAACAGCTACTGAAAACTACAACAACAATAAATAAAAATTATACATCTTATTCAACACAACTATATTGGGTCTTTAATTGGAATTATAATATTTTTCAAATTTTGAATTTCTTGTTTTAAAATATCTATTTCTTCTTGTAATTTTGTATTATTAGATATCAAAGCTATATTATTAGACCCAAAAACATCCAATTGATTTATTAAATTAATACCATCTGGAAGAGAAGGATATTGACATAATTTATTATGTTCACAATTAAAAAAAATGAAATTACATTTTGATAAATTTGGTAATCGAGTTAATTGGTTATTAAAGCAATTTAAACGTGTTAAATTAATACAATTCGACAAATCAGGTAGTATTGATAATTTATTATAAGAACAATCTAAACGGGTTAAATTAATACATTTCGATATATCTGGTAGTATTGATAAGTTATTATTAAAACAATATAAACTGGTTAAATTAATACATTTCGATATATCTGGTAATTTTGTTAAATGATTTCTCGAACAACCTAACTCTACTAGATTTAAACAATTAGATAAATTCGGTAGTTCTTCCAAATCATTATTAGAACAATATAAATTTATTATATTTTTAGATAATTCAGGTAATGACTTAATTTTATTATCAAAACACCATATTATTTTTAAATTTTCATTACTTAGTAAATCTGGTAATTCTGTTAAATTGTTATTAGAACAATCCAAATCTACTAAATTTAAACAATGAGATAAATCTGGTAATGATTTAATTTTATTATTAGAACACCATATTATTTTTAAATTTATGTTTTTGGATAAATCTGGTAATTCTGTTAAATTGTTATTATAACACCTCAACTCTACTAAATTTATGTTTTTGGATAAAACAGGCAATTCGGTTAAATTGTTATTATTACAATCCAACTCTACTAAATTTAAATAATGAGATAAATCTGGTATTTTTTTTAACTTATTATTTGAACAAAATAACTTTAATAAATTTATGTTTTTGGATAAAATAGGCAATAATGTAATATGTGAATTATAAAAATAATTAGATATTTTTATATTATTAAATACTAATATTTGTAAATTATTACAATGGGATAAATCTGGTAATCTTGGTAAAATTAAATTTTGACAATTTAATATTATTAAATCTTCTGGTAAGTTGTATAACTGATCTATATTAGATTGTGTAATTATAAATTCCATTATATTTAATTAATTATATGTCTTTATTATCTTTAATAACAGCTTAATATATGAGTGGTATTAATATAGAAAATTATATTTATATGAAGGAGATACATTATATAGTTAAAAAAAATAACATTATTAAAACTTAAACAAAATGAAAAGTTGATAGGATTAACACTAAATTAATAATTGTTAGCAGTTTCTTCAATAAAAGAACTAATAGTATCAATTGTAGCGTTATCATTCATATTAATAACTTGGTCGTTAATCATTGCTTTAATAGTAGGGAATCCTTTAATCCCATATTTTTTACAGATAGCATCGGTATCAGTGTTATTATCAGAGCAATCTATAGTATTAAATTTAATAAGATGGTTATTGATGACGCGATTTGTATAATCTGATTTAATTTGGTCCCAATTAGGTTCTAGAGATTTACAGACAGGACACCAATGAGCCATAAATAAAGTGATAGTAATAGGTTGATTCGAATTAGTCATCCCTTCAATACTATGATAATAGTAATAATATAAAATTACACAAATTAGAATAATAAAAAACATAGAAAGTATTAATATTTTCATAATATATTTAATAAGCTTAAAAAAAATATGGTAATAATTCATAATGGAAAATAAAAAATATTGTGAAATGATATTTATAAGTTATATAAGTTGTATAAATAATTATGATGAAAAAAAATGTTATCCAATTCGTAAATTATTACAAAAGCAATGTAATATACCAAATGAATGGTTTCCTATAATTGAAGATTCACAGGAGACCAAGCGTTTTTTTCTTGATTATAAACACACCAAACATTAATATGTGATATAATATTTTCGCCTTCATCATCGCTATCTTCAATAGTAGTTAAAGTTTTAGGTTTTATATTTTTAAATGCACATCGCAACATATTACTAGTAGCAAAATCATTAACATAAGCTACTCCAATAAATTCATCATTAGTAACATCATATAAAGAGTAAATATCTGCAGTAGTGTTTTTAATAGCTTTAAATAAACGTTGTTTTGGAATAATTTTATTTTTAATATTATTAGAGTTAATAATTTGTTGTTGTGGCGGCGGTTTAGGTTTATTTTCTCCAAAAGAAACAATAGTCCCATCATAAGGGAGGTCCTTCATAATATCTAACAATACTTGACGAGAAGTATCGATAATAACAATACCGATAATGTATTTATAGTTATTTTCATTTAATTCAGTATATTGTTCAAGATTAGATAAAATATACTGAATAATTTTAATTTTTTCGTATTGTGATTTATTGCCAACATATTTTTGTTTATGTTCAAGAATATTATAAATAAATAAATATTGTATATTTGAATAATTATAAAGTTTAGCTTCTAAAATAGCATTAATTCCATTAGAAGATATCATAGTAATAGCGATAGTATTAGTGTCATCAATAGTAACAGGTTTTTGATTCCCTTCAAATTTTAAAACAACATTTTTAGCTTCAATAGGAATAATTGATAAAATTTCTTCAACCATAATAATTAATATATAATATGTTTAATAATAATTCTATCATTTTAATGTCACAATAATATATGTTTCAATTCATAGTTCAAAGAAAACGTCTAATAATTTCAATAGTAATATTTTTAATAATAATAATTTTAATAATAACAAATAAACCGTCTGCTATATTTATAGAAACAGATACAGGTTATAAATTAAGAGATTTTGGTATTGGATGGGATAAAAAAACTATTTTTCCATTATGGTTAGTTTGTATATGGTTATCAATTATAATTTACTTAGTAGTTTGTTTTTACTTTTCTCATTATTATAATTCATTAGTTTAGAGTTGGGAAATCTTTAGTCCATTTACCAACAGTTTTAGGATTTTCTTTATGGTTTAATATATCGTTATAATCATAAATATCATTTGTATTATTATCTACGATATAAGGTATTCCAAGAAACATTTTTATAATAATATTGCGTTTCATTTATATAACCGAATTATAAAAGTCTTTATCATTTTTAAGCTAAATTAAAAATTAGCGTATTCTAATCCGGCTAGTCCTGATGAGAAAATAATAGCATTAGCTCTTTCCTCAAAAACAATAAGATTATAGTTATATTGATAGATATCCCATACATTTTTATTAACACCAATAGATTGTTGAGTCTGTGGGTCACAAATAGTAAGTGTTTGTGCATTTGGGTTTAATGGAGGAGAAATAGTATTATATTCTAATTCAATGTGAGTAAATGGATTCATTTCCATAGTTCCCATAGGTTGTAATTCGAAATTTTTACTAGTTAAACCAAATGAATAAACATATAATCCTGTAGTAATAGGTCCAATTGTTTTTAAGTATTGTTGTAAATAGTTATAAACGCCTACAGGGAGTAGGTTTTCTCTGTATTCTCCGTCAAGCATTAGTCCAGCATTTATCATAATATTTTCTATATTTGCAGCATTATAATTATTAGACCAATACAAGTCATTAGCATTTAAAGTATTTGGGTCAGTCCCTGGACCTATATAAATTGTAACTCCAGCATTGTTTAAAATAGGAAAAGTTCCAGAAGTTGGCGCTAAAATAGGAGGACTAGGAACAACACCGTTATAAGCCCAGTTCGTGTAATTACTCCATTGATTTCGAGTCCAAGCATCACTTCGTTGCATAAAAAATAAATATCCAAATACTAACCCAAGAGAGTTTAAATCTACACGGTTAGAAGTTGTAATATTATAAAAAGTTGTTTCAATTATCTGTTTAAAAACATATTTTTGTTCCATTCTTGAGAATAATTGGCGTTCCTTTTCTTCTAAAAAACAATAAGTTGAAGTTATGTGTGGGTCTGCATCCCAACTTACATTTTTATTAGTGTATGAAGAAACTGATAAAAAATAGTCAGGAGGAGGTTGTAAAAATCTATAAAATTGCATTTCCCAATTATTAAAGTTTGGTTGAACCCATTGAATAGGATAATTTAATGAAAGAACATCTTTAATAACAAACCACTCATTTATAGGTCTTAAAACTACATCAATCTGTAGTCTATTTAATTGCATAGATACTAACGGAAAAGACATCTGAGAATTATTGCAAAACCAAGCACCAATAGGAATATATAAAGTTCTTCCAAGAATAGAAGGTTCGCAACCAACCTGTGGATTAGTTGTATTCGGTAAAGCATTCGGGTAATTTCCAAAATTTACAGAAGATGGATTAGTTAATTCTGGGACATTACCAGTCATAGTATCATAAGCTTGTTTTTTAGTAAAATTAAGGTCTCGTTTTGAAGAAGCAGTAAGGTATTGTCCTGAAATTTCTTGGATTTTTTGATTACCCGCAGTTATTGTAATACGTTGAATTATTTGACTTCCAATATCTTCTATCCATTTGAATTCATAAGGATTCCAAGGAGTGTATATTGGAGGACTATTTTGAATCAGTTGAGGAGGAAAAATAGGAGAATAAATATTTGGTAAGTTGATAACAAAATAGCTATCCATTAATAAATCTCCATATCGTGGCACATAGAAAGTAAATTTAGTTTCATCATTAAGAGATATAGTTCTAGAACCTTCATAATCTAGTCTAAAAGTTTGCATAGCAAAATTAGAATAATGTAGATATGTAGCTTTAAAAAAAGACTTTTGAGGATTTCCAGTAAACATAGTTTGGGTTTGTAGTCCAGCAGCACTTAATTGAATTAAACCTCCAGCCATAATATATTAACAACTAAAATATCAAATTATCCAACGCGTTTTTACAAGCAAGTTGTTCAGCATTTTTTTTTATTTTATGAATACCTACTCCAAGTTTAATAAATGCAACTCCATTATTTTCCTTGACATACTCTTTTATAGAAGTAAATGAATTATTAAAATTAACAATATCTAAGGCTAAATGAGGTAATGGGTTAATTCTTCCAATTATTAAAAATACTCCAATAGTTCTATTATCCAAACGGATATATTCAGGAGTAGTTTTAAATTCTTTTTGTATTTTAACTTGAAGTATATGTTTATAATTGTTGTCTGTTTGTAAAATATGAATCCAATCAATATGTCTTTCTAAATTAGCTATAATAAATGTATCAACAACTTTAAACGCATTAAGACCCTGTTCATCAGCGTCTATAAAAATAGCAGAAATAAAACTTTCAAACAAGCAACCAAGCATTTTTAGATTGTTGCGTGTTTGTTTAGCTTCAGCAGAAGAAGAAATTACAAACCATTTATCAAGACCTATTATTTTAGAGAACTGTCCAATTGTATCATTATTTACAAGTTTTATTTTCAACACTGTTAAATCTCCTTCTGCATAATCTGGAAATCTACGGAATAAATAATACCTTACTGACATTTCAAGTATTGAGTCCCCAAAAAATTCTAATCTCTCATTAGATTTTTTCTTTAAAGGAATAACACCTATCGGCGTTGGGATTTTTTCCTTACTCGAAGTAGTATAAGATTTATGTATAAATGAACGCCTAAATCCATTTATGTTATGGACTTTGTATTCTAATCCATAATTATTTAGTATTCTTTCAATATCTTCCGATTGAATTTCTATATTATTACAATTAAATATAGAGTGATAATCACTATTACTTGTGTCACTACTAGAACAACTAATCATTCTTTCTATATATATAAAAAATAATCTTTAATATCATTTTTTTGTTATTATTATGTTTTTATAATGTAAAATGATTACCGAATTACGCGCAATAGCTTCCGCATTTATAAAAGAACCAATTCCAGACTCTGTAAGTTTCAAAGATAAATTTACTTTCAATGAAAGATATACTGAAAGTCAAAACATTATAATGAAATACCCAGATAGAATACCTATCATTTGCGAACAATCTTCAAAAACAAACAAAATAGTTTATTCAATTGCCGAGAAAAAAAAGTACCTTGTTCCACCAGATTTAACTATTTCTCAGTTTATGTTTGTATTGCGTAAAAGAATTAAACTAAATGCCGAAATAGGTATTTATATTTTTGTAAAAGGAACTATACCTAAAGCTTCTGCTACCTTAGGCCAGTTGTATAATTCATATAAAGATGATGATGGTTTTCTTTATTTTACTTATTCTCAAGAGGCTACTTTTGGCGCCTAATACTAGTTATATTTTTAATTTATATTTTTTTTCATAGAGACAAAAAAATGATATAAAATTTTTTGAATAAGCAATATATAAGCAAATGGAACAAATTATACCCACCCCCAAAAACTTGTTTGAGTTTCTTAGTGCAAATTATCGCAGTAAGAATATTGATTCCAGTTTTATTACACATACAAGAATGCCGGATAAAACGGGAAACTCAAATTTCAAGGGAGGAGGGTCATATATAATTTCAGACCAAAATCTTCCAACATTTTGGAGTTTTTACTTGAAATCATTGAAATACAACAACGTAGATAGTTTAACTGAATGCACACTTGACGAAAAAGGTCCAATTGCTATTGATTTTGATTTTAGATACAACTTAAATATCAATACAAGGCAATATACTAAGGATGATATCGAAAGATATATAAATATAATTATAAAACAATTATCAAAAATTGCATTCTTGGATAATACTGTGTGTTCTTCATTTAAAATATATGTTATGGAAAAAGCTGAAATTAATCTTAAAAATGAATCTATTGTTAAAGATGGTATTCACTTTATTATCGCGGTTGCTTTAGATAGGCAATACCAAATATTATTAAGACAAATGGTCGTTGAAGAATTAAATTCTAAAGAGGAATATAGACCTTTAAACGCTATTAATGACTGGGATAATATTTATGATGAAAGTGTTTCCGCATATAAATCGAAATGGATGGTTTATAAATGTCGCAAACCTGGAAATTTACCCTATCTATTAACAAATATATACAGATGTAATATTTCTGAAGATGGAATATATAATATTCAATTAGACCCTAATGATACTCCTGAACTATTTCATAAAAATATTGATAAACGTATTACTGAACTTTCCGTTCGTAATTCTTCACATCCAACATTTCCTATTAACCCTAGCTACACTAAAAAAAGCGCAGACATTGTAACAAAAAAAAAGAAATCAAAACACGCTATTGTTAATGATGATAGTGATGACGACGATAATCTCATTCATTCATCTCAAAAACAAGATGATTATAGTTATATTAAAAATAGTGCTACTTTATATGCAGAAGTTTCTGCCATTATGAAAGAACTTTCTCCTGATAAATATTATATTAAAGAAGCACATCAATATGCACAAATATTACCTGAATTATTTTATAAACCAGGAGGTTCTCACGATATGAATACTAAACTTGCTTTTGCACTAAAAGCTACTAGTGGAAAATTATTCTTGTCTTGGATTATGGTAAGAAGTAAAGCAGAAGACTTTAATTTTGAAGATATCCCACAATTGTTAAATAGATGGAAAGGATTTAATGCTAATAATAATTTATACACTATAAAATCTATTCATTTTTGGGCTAAAGAATATGCAAGAAATGAATATGAAGAACTACGCTCTGAATCCGTTGAAGTTTATATTAACAAAAGTTTGAATGGCGCACTTGATTATGATATTGCTTTAGTTGCTTTTAAATTATTAGGAAATAATTATATTTGCACTGATATAAGTTCTAAAGTATGGTATAAATTTGAAAATCATAGATGGAAACTAGACCCTTCATTAAAAGCACGAAAAGACTTAAGCGTACTTGTATTCAATGAATATGAAAAACGTATGGTTAAATGCAAACTAGATATCGAAGCTTTACAACAACAAAACCCAGAAGATACTACACAAAGAAATAATACTAACACTGATAAAGACAGTTTAGAATCGAGAATAAAATCTATTAAAAAAGTTCAAGAAAAATTAAAAACTACATCTTGTAAAAATAATATTTATTGTGAAATGATGAGTATATTCTATGATGAAGAATTTAATATTAAACACGACGAAAATAGACAGTTATTATGTTTCACTAATGGAGTTTTTGATTTTAACCAAAAAATATTTAGATGCGGAGAACCTAATGATTACGTCACCTTATGCACTAATATAGAATATATTGAACCTGATTCCGTACCATATTACCAACAACATAAACAAGAAATTACTGAATTTATGCAGAAACTTATGCCTTACAAAGAAATGAATAAATATATGTGGGAACATCTTGCTTCCTGTATCATTGGAACTCAAAAACAAGAAACATTTAATGTTTATCTTGGACAGGGCAGTAATGGTAAATCTAAACTTATGGATTTAATGACCAACATTTTAGGAGATTATAAAGGAACTATGCCTATTACCGCTATTACTGATAGAAGAGTTAAGGCTGGATGCACCAATAGCGAATTAATGCAACTCAAAGGAAAACGATATGCTGTTATGAATGAACCTACCAAAGGTATGTGTCTTAATGACGGCGTTATGAAAGAAATGACTGGAGGAGACTATATCACCGGTAGAGATTTATACTCTAAAAGCACTTCATTTAAACCTCAATTTAAACTTGTCGTTTGTTCAAATGTTTTATTCAAAGTTTTAAGTGATGACGAAGGCACTTGGAGAAGAATACGAATATGTAAATTCCCTTCTACATTCGTTGATAATGACAGATTAATTAATTATAATCAAGAAACTAAAAATGACGAAGAAGAAGAAGAACAAAATTTTATATTCCCAAAAGACTTAAATTTAGACCAAAAACTAAAAGATTGGGCACCTGTTTTTATGAGTATGCTCATTGAAATTATCAAAGAAACCGATGGAGTTGTTCATAATTGTAAAATGGTTATGGCTGCAAGTGATGAATATAGAGAAACTCAAAGTATTGTTATGGAATATGTTAAAGCACGTCTTAATTACACAGGTAAAATCTCAGATAAACTTTCCAAGAAAGACATTTATGAAAACTTTCAAACTTGGGCTATCTATGACCAACAAATCGCTAAAAGTAAAAGTTCATTACCTAAAATCACAGAATTATTTACCACCATTTCCAAGAAATATAATATGACTGAAAAACATAAAAGTCATATTTTCGGTTTCAAAATGGCAATTATTGACAACGATGAACCCTTTTAATTTTAAACTCTAAGCTATTTTTTTATAAACATTTTTTACATTCAAAAGTATATATGGACACTGAAATATTTTTAAGTATGGAAACTTGGATGATTATTCTTATTTTTCTGTTTGCCATTTATTTTATAGTTATCATTACCAGAAATAAAACTACTGAAGGCTTTGTTAATAGCGATGAGGAAAAGGATACTCCTAGTTCTATATATGACGATTTTTATTCTTCTATTTACGACTCTCTTGTTTATAATCACCATAGAAATGAGTTCGAATTAAATACTGCAATGGATGTATTACAAGAATTACCTAAAAAACAAAATATTAAAATACTACAGGCTGGATGTGGTTCTGGTATGTTACTTAAGGGTATTTCTAAAAAATTATTTGAAGATGGAATTAAAGCTACACTAGTTGGTGCTGATATTTCTAGTTCAATGATTTCACAAGCAAAAAAATACCCTGAAAACCCAGATATTAAATTTATACAAGCTGATATTTCCTCTGTTGATATATTCACACCAAATACTTATGATGCTGTATTCTGTTTATATTTTACATTTTATTATCTAAATCCTCAACAACAAGCGTCTTTTTTTCAAAATGTTCAACGTTGTTTAACTAAGGGTGGAAAATTTGTTTTACATACTGTTAATAAACATAAATTCGATAGTCTATTACCGGCTGCTAACCCTATTTCTATTTTAAATCCACAACAATACTCTAAAGAAAGAATTACTCAATCTAAAGTTACATTTGCTGACGGAATGAGTTATGTAGGGACTTTTTTACAAAATAATAATAATGATAACGAACCTTCCGTTTTTCAAGAAATTTTTAAATCTGGAAAAGCTAAAAGAACTAATAATCATAAACTATATTTCACTACTGAAAAAACTATCATTCAAATGGCTTCACACGTTGGTTTGACATTAACTAATAAAATAGATATGGTTACTTGTTCATACCAATATCAATATTTACTTATTTTTACTAAATAATTTACCTCCTATTAAACATTTTTCATCTATTAATATTGAATCTCCTTTTTCTTCTGTTTCTGGAACATAATTTATTATACATCTAGATTTAGGGAAATTATATATTGATTCTGTGCATCCAGTTTCTTTATTATCTGTTATTTTAGGACATTTTGCTCGAAAATATTCATACCTTTCTCTTATTTCATCATAACTTAAAGAAGAATTCTTTTTTAACATCTTATTCACAACATTATGCAATTTGTATATATATTTCGAAAATGATGTTCTTGAAGACATATCTTTATCTCGTAAAGGATGTTTTTCAAAATTTAACTTTAAATTTTCTCTACATTTTCCACAAGGTAAAATATATTTTAATGATAAAACAAACAATTTATAATAATGTTTATCTTCTTCCGTTGGATTTACTGGATAATTAAAACTAATAAAATGTAACATTGACCAAAATATTGGGCCCCATGTGGTTGTTCTCATTCCATAATTCGAATTATAATCTTTTTTTGTAAAAACTTTTTTTTGTTTTATTCGTCTTCTTTTCGTTACCATTTATATTATATTAACATTAAAATGATGATTTAAATTTTTAATCTTATTTATACATAATTATGCAAAATTTATACAATATTCATATCTTTGAACGATATTCACATTTGAAAAAAAATAAAACTGAATTCGATAATAACGACCTTTGGAAAATATTCGAATATTATACCTGTATTCTATTATCTCAAGAATTCAATAGTACTTTTTATGAATATGATGATATCACCCCTGAATTTAAAGAAACACATAATTTATCTAGATATGATACTGGTATTGATTGTTCTAATCTTACAGATACTATTGTTCAATGTAAGTTAAGAAAAAAAACACTAACTTTATTAGATTGTGCTACTTTCTTTGCAAGCCAAAATATTTATGATAATTATAAAACTATTATTCGTTGGGATAATTTAATCATCGCTAGAAATGATGACTGTTCTTTGTCCAAAAATTTATTAGATAAACAGGGGATTTTTCAAGATAAACCTTTTAATAAGCAAGAATTAATTAATTATTGTGAAAATCTTATTATTAATCCTCCTTCTTATCCTATTAGTGACGAAGTATTCGAATTAAGAGATTATCAAATTGAATCTATTGATTTAATTAAAAACAGTAAGAAAAATGTTATTATTAACTTACCTACAGGAACCGGTAAAAATTCTGTTATTATTCATTCATTTCAAGATAATAACAAATACTTAATTTTAGTTCCAAGAATTATTCTTATGGACCAACTTAAACTAGAAATCATTAAACATAAACCATTTCTTAAACATAAAATACAATTAATTGGAGATAGTAATATTAATTTTGATGAAAATAAACTAATTACTATTTGTGTTTTTAATTCTGTTCATATTGTTGAAAAATTTAATTTTCAAAAAATATTTATAGATGAAGCTCATCATATTGAACGTCCTGAAATCTATGATGACTTAAATGATTATGAATCAATTGATGAAGAACTAGGTTGTGTTAAATCTTATACTGAAATTATTAGAAGTTTAAGTAAATATAACAATAATGTTTATTTATCTGCAACAATCGACCCTATTGATAATTTTGATTATTATAGTAAAGATTTAAGAACTATGATAGATTTAAAGTATTTATGTGATTATCAAATTCACGTTCCAATATTTAATAATGACTTAACAAATAAAAATATTTGCGAACATTTATTAAAGAATTATAGAAACATTATTATTTATTGCAATTCACAACAGGAAGGAAAACAATTTAATGAACTTATGAATCAATTACTAAATAATTGTTCTGCTTATGTTGATTGTAACACTTCTAAAAAAGAAAGAAATACTATTATTAATAAATACAAGACAGGAGAAATCCAATTTTTAGTTAATGTTAGAATATTAGTAGAAGGATTCGATGCGCCAATCTCTAAAGGGGTTTGTTTCATTCATTTACCAACTAATAAAACTACATTAATTCAAATTATTGGAAGATGTTTAAGATTACATAATAATAAAACAATTGCTCACGTGATTTTACCTTTCAGTTCTAAAGAAGATGAAAAAAATATTTGTAATTTCTTAAAAGTTATGGCTAAAAATGATAGTAGGATTAAAAAATCATATGAAAATAAGAAAACTTCAGGATATATTTCAATTGAAAAAGAAATAGAAGAAAATAATGATGATGATGATATTGAATTCAAGTATTGTTTAGTGTATGATAGTATGTGTGTTTTACAAAATGGTAATGAAATATGGCTTAATAAATTAGATAAAGTCAAACAATATATTGATGAAAATCATAAAAGACCAAGCAAGGACGACGAAAATTTAGAAATTAAAAAATTATGTAATTGGTTAAACAACCAAAATACAAATTATAAAAATAAAACACAAATTATGGCAAATGAATTAATATACATTGAATGGACAAACTTTATAACAGAATATAAACAATACTTCTTATCAAATATTGAATTATGGTATGAACAATTAAATCAATTAAAACAATATATTGATGAAAATCATAAAAAGCCAAGTTTAACAGATGAAAATAACGAAATAAAAAAATTATGTTATTGGTTAAACAACCAAAATACAAAATATCAAAATAATAAACAAAATAAGGAAAATTCATTAATATATGAAGAATGGACTAACTTTATAAATGAATATAAACAATATTTCTTATCAAATTATGAATTATGGTATCAACAATTAAATAACATTAAGGATTATATTAATGAAAATCATAAAAAGCCAAGTTTAACAGATGAAAATAACGAAATAAAAAATTTATGTTATTGGCTAAACACACAAAATACAAATTCTAAAACTAAAAAATACATTATGAGAAATGAAGAAATACAAAACGAATGGTCTGCCTTCAAAGAAGAATATAAAAAATATTTAATGCCAAATGAGGAATTATGGTATGAAAAATTAAATCAATTAAAACAATATATTGATGAAAATCATAAAAAGCCAAGCCGACGAGATGAAAATTTAGAAATTAAAAATTTATGTAATTGGCTAAACCACCAACATCAAAAATATAAAAATAAAAAACAAATTATGGCAGATGATGAAATATCAAATGAATGGTCTAACTTTATAAATGAATATAAACAGTATTTTTAAATACTAAACCCTATTTCATTTAATTTTTTTAAACAAATTAATAGATTTTTTACATCATAAATACAGTTATGTGCGTGTTGTAATTCTTCATTAAATAATTTTAAGAATAATTCAGATAATTTTGGATATTTAAAATAATTTTTATTTTTCCCATATACGCGTACATAATTAATTGTAGATTTCATAGAACATATTATTGGAATATTCATAAATTTATTTATGACATCCAATCGGTTCATTCGATATAATTCACTGCAAATAACAGCCGTATCAAATGTTGAATTATGTATATATATTCTATCAGTTCTATTTAAAACATCATCTAAAATATCACTCATATTTTCTATTGGTATTCCTTTTAAATTACTGATTTCATTAGTAATACCATGAATATTATAATTAGATATAACAAAATCACATTTTATTATTAAGTCATATTCTTCCATTATAGTATAATCATCATCTGTTAAAATCATACATAATTGGACAATTCTACAATTATCAAAATTACTTAATTCTGTGTATTTTGAACCATTTTTAAATAAACCAGTTGTTTCAGTATCTAATATTAACTTCATATATAATATATAATATTAATGGTTTTATCTCGTTCTCGAAAAAATAAAACTATAAGAGGTATGTATAATAAAAATAAAAATATACTTAAATATTCAAATCCAAAAATCGTTCAAGCAAAAGCTAATCAGTATTTTCATAGTGATAATATTAAAATTTATCTTTCAAATAAACCAAACAAAAAATATATGGTATATTCTCCAAATGGTCAATTAATTCATTTTGGTCAAATGGGTTATGAAGACTTTACAAAACATAAAAATATAATTAGAAGGCAACACTATTTATCAAGAGCTACAAAAATAAAAGGTTATTGGAAAAAAAATAAATATTCTCCAAATAATTTATCTATTCATTTATTGTGGTAATATTTTAACATTTTTTTACCTTAATAGGAGTAGTTTTGTTAGGTGGAATAAAATATTTATAAAAAATTAGGGTGGAGAGGGTAAAACCTTAAATATATAAATATACAATATCTCATTTACATTTATTGCCTGAATTGAGATATAAAATATTTATAAAATATATAGGGTGGAGAGAGTGGAGTATTTTAAAATATTATATATAATGTCAAATTTTTTTTTATTTATATTTACTAAAATATTTAAAAGTTTAAAATACTCCACTCTCTCCACCCTATATATTTTATAAATATTTTATATCTCAATACAGGCAATAAATGTAAATGATAAGGTGTAAAATAATAATTTCGTCCAATATATATAAAAATAAATATAAACATACGTTAATATAATCAGTATTTTAAATAATTTAGCTTGTAATTATATATGAATAAAACTTTTAAAAATAAAAAAGAATTTAATATGGTAATATCTAATTATGAAGATGCTTTTTTTATTGGTTCTCAATATATTAATAAAAAAAGAGAAATAAATGAAATTTATGAGATGTCAATAGAATCATTAAAAAATAGTTTAAAATATATTATAGAATATTTAAATCATAATTGTTATATGCTTTGTGTAAAAAATAATATAAAAAAAATGTATAAATTAGAAACTAAAAGGTCTTCGTTATATGCGTATAATATTATTAAACAATATAAACTAAATAATAATAATATTTGTTCTATAATAAAAAAACCGTTTCGTATGATGGGGTGTATAATAAAACCATATAGTGATTCTTTTAATGAAGAATATAAAGAATATTTTAAATATATATTTTTAAAAGATGGTGTATATATATTAAATGTTAATGACTCATCAATAATAAGTATGGATTTAGATCCATTTGAATTGCTTCCAATAGAAAACAGAAAAAAAATCAATAATATCAAGTTTTTACCTACAATATCATTATCAAAAAAAATAAATCACTATGATATATTAATACCAAACTTTGATGATATAGAAGAAGTATTTAACTTACAAAAAAGAGATATGATGAATAAATGTAATAAAATATGGAACACAAAAAAAAATAAGGCGGTGTTTAGAGGTGGTCCCACAGGATGTGGCCTTTATCCAACTACAAATCAACGTTTAGAATTATCTTTATTAAAAAATAAGAACATAGATGCAGGGATAGTTCTAAATAAAGGATTAATAAATCTTCCTGTAAAAAGCAATTCAGTAAAAATAGACCCAAAATTTGGAATAGGTCAGTTATATCAACCGCAAATAAAAACAGTAGGATTTATGACAATGATAGAACAGAGTAATTATAAATATATAATTCATATAGATGGAAATGTAGGGGCTTATAGATTATTAACATCTATGCTAACATCATCATTAATATTAAGAGTAAAAACAGAATATATTTTATGGTGTGATAATTATATAAAACCATATAAACATTATATACCAGTAAATAAAATAAGTGAATTACCAATAGTAATAGAATGGTGTAAAAATAACAATGATGAATGTATGAGAATAGCTAAATCTGGATTTGAAATAGCAACAGAATTATTAACTTTTGATAAGATAACCAATATATTTCAATAAAAAAATACTCCTAAATTAATATTTAAGGTTGTATCATTAGCATTTTTATGTCGTAAAATATTAATTTGTTCAAGTTTAATAATGGCATCCCATTTAACAAAATGTTTAGAAATATTACTTCCGTTATAGAATACAAGTTCAATTATTCCTCGTTTATGTGAAATAATTCTTTCACGTCGATATTCATTTATTGCCATAAAATATATTAATTTCTCTAAATTTTCAATATCTTTATTTGATGCTTTAAAGTTTGGTAACATTTTTTTTTAAATAATATAATTAGTCAATTAAACCGTCATTTTTTTTATTTAATTCTTCTATTTTTTTATTTAATAATTCTATTTTTTTATTTAATTCAGTATTTTCTAATTCAATGATATCAAGCCTTCGTTTAATATCATCCAATTGTCGTAAATGATTAGTTTTTAATTTAACTATATCCGTTTTAATATCAACTAAAGACATAGTTTCAGTGTTAGTATTATTTAAGTTATTATTTAAGGTATTATTTAAGTTATTATTTAAGTTATTATTTAAGGTATTATTTAAGTTATTATTTAAGTTATTATTTAAGGTATTATTTAAGTTATTATTTAAGGTATTATTTAAGTTATTATTTAAGTTATTATTTAAGTTATTATTTAAGTTATTAGGTTGTAAATCATAATTTCTATATTTAAGTGCAGATTCAGTAATTATAACAGGGGATAATGGTTGTTCATTAATGTGTATAGTGGGAGTATTGCTATTTCTTGATTTAATGCGTTCGTTAATTTCTTCGTCAGTGATTCTATTGTTATTAGTAGTAATACCTTGTAAATCCTTAGGTTCAGGAGGAACTATTTTTTTTGTGAAACTTTCTAAATCTCTAATTCGTGATTCAACTCCACGAGAAAACTCTAGTTGTTTAAATTCCCTATCTTCATTAGGGTTAATATTATTTGTTTTTCCAAGAAAAGAAGAAACGAAAGACCTGTTAGATTCAACAAGAGTTTGTTTAACGTTAAATTTCGATAAATGAAGGTTGAAAGAATTAATATCTAAGAAAGGATTTTTAGTTTTAATAACTTCAAAAAGCATAGTAGTATTTTTACTTGAAAAAAACATATTTTCAACACTCATAATTATATTATGAAAACTCTTAAAAAAATGAAAAATCACGAGAACCAATAATAAAACATTAATATATATATATGCGAACGTTGAAAAGAAAAGTAGTAAAAAATAAAACATTAAAAAAAAAGAAATCATTACTTGAAAATCAAGAAGTGATGAATAAGGCATTAAAATTAGTAGAAAAATCATTAAATGAAAAAGAAGTAATGGGGGGCAACAACACTATACCAATAACTATGTCATTGGTTCCAAAAAAATTTATAATAGACAATATTAAAGAATTAATAAACTTGATAACAGAAATTTCTACAGAAGTAAATGGTATCAAATATATTGAATTACTAGAGTTGTTATTTAGATTGTCAGTAATGGCAGTTATATTTAAGAGTTTTATTAATGTATTTAAAACAGATGGTTATATGGATACATATATAGCTTATTTTAATCAAACAATAAAGGACTTACAAAAATATGCAAAGAAAAAATTAATTCCACAAGAAAAAGTGGATGAATTGCAATATGAATTATCACAGTATGAGTATGACCGATATAGGTAATAAATAAAAAATATTAAATATAATAAATGAAAATAGCATATGTATTATCAACGTGTGAAAAATATGAAGAAACAAGAGTAAAATATCAAAAAAAAAATAGTTTGTATGAAGTGCCAGAAGAAGATATATACTATTTAAGTTCGTCGGGTAGCACAGATTTACCAGAAGAAATAATGAAGAAATATTTATTATTTTTTGATAATAATGCAAGAATATTATTAAAGTATGATTGGGTGTTTCTAGGGGATGATGATACGTTTGTTTATACGAATAGATTAGAAAAATATTTAATAGAATATAATCCAAATGATAAAATGTATATAGGTCATTTATTGAACCATTTAAAAGAATCTCATTGTGAATATCATAGTGGAGGAGCAGGATATATAATAAGTAAAAGTCTTTGGAAAGAGATATTTTCAAGAAAAAGAGATAGATATGCGCATTGGTGTGATGATTTATGTATAGGATTATGGATAAATGAAATAGAAGAAGTTCAAAAGATTGATGATAAGATAAATTTTAAACAGGATAATGAGTTAGGAGGTATAACAAGTCATAGAATGCGAACAAAAGAAGATTATGAATTTCATAACAAAATAATGGTAGAAGAAACAAGTTGTATAGTAACGTTGAGTGATGATTTATATTTGGAGAATGCATTTCGAACAATAAAGCAAGTTAGAACAACGGGTAAATGGAACGGTAAAATAAAGTTATTATATATTGGTAATAAAAAAATAATAAATGATGAAACAGAAATAATAAATATAGAAAAACTGGATACGACAGAACTGTATAATTATCTAATATCAATAAATGGATTTAAAGATAGTGATAAAAGGGAGTTAAAAAAAATGATACAATGGTCAAAATTAAAAGTATTTGAGCAAGACTATATAGGTTATGAGAAAGTTTTATTTATTGATGCAGGCGCTTATATTCATAAGCCATTAATAGAAATGTTATCAATAAATACAAAAGGTAGTATAATAGCGCCAAGAGATACGGGATATAAAGGAGAAAAGTTAAAATTTGAGAATCAATTAGATAATCATAATCCCGAATTAAAGAAAAGGTTGATAGGTTTATTTAAAAGAAATGAGTATTTTATAAATTGTTTATTTGTATTTGATGCAAAACTGAAATTACCAAAATATGATATAATGGAATACCCAATATTTCGAACGAATGAGATGGGATTAATGAATGTGTTATTAAGTGAATTTTGGAAAGAAATGGATGAAAAATATTTTACATATCATCCATCAAATTGGGATTATACCCGTGTATTTACAATAACAAAATATATATAATTGCGTTAATGTTAGAATGTAAAAGTATGAATAAATGAGTAAATGATAGAATTAGTGAATGAAGAAGTAATAAATTTAAATAAATTAATGAATTTTATGGCAACTAATAAATACAAAGTGATGACTTCAAAAATGCACAAAAATGGTATATTAGAAATAGTATTTTATAATGGAAGTAATTTATCTAAAAATTTTGTAAGATATGATTCTTTATTACAACTTGATAAAATAAAATGAAGTATTTTTTATATAAATATACAAATAAAAAATGATTACTGATAAAATGAATAAATGGTTAATAGATTATGTAGAAAAATATGAGTATTCATTAGATGATATGAAAATGTTAAATGAAGATATGATAGAAACATCATTTACTCACAAGTATAGGCCTCCAATAACTTTAATAATGAATAGAAACCAAATAGCGATGTTACTTGGGCTTGTAATAAATAAAAAATGATGAAATAAAAATAAGTTTCTATAATAAAAATGAACGAAGAAGTTTTAAATAATAAAATTTTAATAATAAAGATGTTGAATAAACAATTAGAGAAAAATTTAAAATATGCAAATGAAAAATTAGAAAAGGGTATTCTTTATAAACGGCGTGAAATTCTTTATGAAGATAATAGAATAAAAATGGGTTTTAAATAAAAAAAAATGATAAGAATAATAATAAAATTTATTTTTTATACTAAAAAATGATAATAGTAGAATTAAATTATGAAAACGCGATTGGATTGTTATATAAATTATGCTATCAATTATCAGTTTATGACGATGATGGGACATTTACGACCTTTAAGTTGTTAAATACAGCGGATATATTAATAATATATACGGAACATTACAGAATTTATATAGATATTTATGCGTTTAATGCAATGGCTAAATATATTAGTGATAATAATCCTAATTTTAACATAAATATTAGTTATAAATACTAATACCCTTTTCTTGTAAAAAAATCCTTAAATTATGGGTATCCCAGAAAATATTTTTTTTCTTGTCAAAATATATTAAAAAATTAGTTTCAAGAAAATTAAAAAAATCCTTATTTGAAATTTTAGGTCTATAGTCAAAACTTAAGTATTCGCAATATAAATTTTCAGTATTATCAAATGAGTGATTAATAAATTTATTTTTTAACCAATCTATTAAGCTGTGATTATCTATATTATTATTCATTATAGTATGTGGAATATTAATATCGTGTAAAAATTGAATAATTATTTCAATAACATCTCTACTATAAAATTCGCTTCCGCCTCCTTTATTAATATTATATGATTGTAATCTTAACTTTAAATTATTATCTAGGTTATTTAATAATTTAAATGGAACTTGTATAATAATAATAAATTTACCTTTAATAACTTCGCCAGTTTTATATGTATTTTCTCTAGCATATAAATTTCGTGTAATACCTACTTTATAAACATTTTCACTTTGATAAAATAAATTATCCCTAACATATATATAACCGTATTCAGGTTCCATAATAATAAATAAAACTAATATGTTTATCTAATATTTCTTTGTCGTGAATACCAAGAAGTTTGAGTCTGGTTAGGGACTGGAATAAACTGTATGTTTCCAAATAAAGAGTTATTGCTTAACAAATTAGAAATTCTTAATGCGTTAGAATCGTTGAATTGAGCTAAAGGAACTTTATTAGTTGATGTAATAACTTTTTGATTTTTTGAGCAATACATATAATTATAATAAGAATTTTATAATATAATATAATAAATATTATGAGTTATAAACCATTTAAGACCCAAAAGTCAGTATATACTAAAAAACCAATATATTATGAAAATGAAACAGTTGCCCCCCATAAAAAACAAGGATTAACCCAAACTATTCGTCCAAATTATTATGATGAAGATGATTCTACGATAACATCAGTTTTTTCAGAAAATGATACAGATTTTGAAAATGAACAAACATATAAATGTAAAAATAGTAATTGTAATAATTTGGCAAGAAAAGAAAATTATATTTGCTTATATTGTTGGGCTAAAAATAAAAATATAATATTACCAGATTTACCTTATAAATGTCAATTACAAGGGTGTAATATGCCTATATTGAATAAGGGTTTTTGCGTGAAATGCTTACAACGGAGCAAACCAAAAATACAATGTAAAAATCAATTATGCGATGGAAGAGCTAGATTCAAGGGGTGGTTTTGTAAAAAATGTCACGAAAATAAATAGTTTCATAATAAAAAAATTTATGTAATGATATAGTAATGGATGAAGAATTAAAAAAGCAAAAACATAAAGAAGCAACTATAAAATGGAGAGAGAATAATAAAAGTAAATATCTAGAATTGCAAAAAAGTTATAACCAAAAGTATCAATCATCAATAGATAATTACCCAGAATTACATAGAAAGGGAAATCAAGATTATTATAAACGGAATAGAGATAAAATTTTAGAAAAAAAAAGAGAATATTATAAAAAAAGAATGGAACAATTTAAATTAGCATAAAGATATTTTTCTTTCCTGATTATATATAATGACTACAATAATAACAAAACAAGAAAGATTCGATGAAAATATATATTTTTCAATGGTAAATGACTCTCGTTTTTGTGAGGAAGCACTAAAGAAATTAATAAAATATCGTAAAAATGGAAACCGAATAACAGGTGGGACAATTCAAATAGAGTATCGATATGCATTTGGTTGCGAAGAATTACAATTGGGAAGATTATATTGTAAGAGTGTTGGGTTACAAAACCTTCGTAGTGATATGAGAAATCCTCTATCAGCATCAATTTACTGGGAAATAGACATAACAAATTGTCATTATTTATTAGCAAGATATGAATGCATTAAGTATAATATTCATCATAATGCAATTGATTATTATTTATTAAATAGAGAAGAATGCTTAAACAAAGTAAACCCTAGAAACAGACAACAAGCAAAGACAGAATTTTTAAAGATAGCATATGGAGGTAACATATTATTGTATAATGAAAATTATATCGATGAACCTGAAATAATCCCAGAAGAAGGTATAAAATTATTAAATAATGTAAAACGTGAAATAGATGTATTAAGATCAATAATTTGGGAAAACAATCAAGAGTATCATAAAATTAGAACTGGAAAAGACAAAATTATAATGCATAAAAGACCAAACAGAACAGCGTCATTATTGTCTTTGGTTTTATCAACAAAAGAAAGATTGATTTTAATGGAAATAGACAAGTTTTTTATAACACAAGGTAGATACTTTGGTGTTTTAATTCACGATGGAGGATATTTGGAAAAATTATCAAAGGACGAAGAAGTTCCACTTAATTTAATTAAACAATGTGAAGACCATATAAAATCAAAGTTTGGGTATGATATGTTTATGTTAAAACAAAAACCGATAGAACATAACTGGACATCCCCAGTATTATCAAAAAGTCCGTATGAAAAAATGAAGGAAGATTTTGAGAAATCAAACTTTATGATAGGTTCAAATTTTTGTCATATTAATGATATTGGACAAAAAACAGAATTAACAATGGCAAATGCAAGGGTAAGATTTGAGAACTTGTATGTGCAAATTAGAGATATTAAAACGAATGATATGATTGAAACAACATTTTTTGACCAATGGAGGAAAGACCCCAAGAGAAGAGCATATGATTGTCAATCATTTATTCCAGATATTGAAAACTGCCCAGATACTGTGTATAATTTATTTGATGGATTCGAAGTTCAAAAAAAAGAACCAGATTATGTTATGAGTACTGAAAAAATAAATGAATTGGTTAAAATATTTATTGACCATTTAAATATTTTAACAGGAGGTCAAGCTAATTTTACTTTATCTTGGTTAGCAAATATAATACAAAAACCACATATGAAAAGTCAAGTAGCTATTTTGTTTAGAGATATGGGTTCATTATGGATTAAACACGGAGGGACTGGAAAGAATTTATTTATAGAGTGGTTTGGTAATGTTATTTTAGGTCCAAAGTATTTTTTAGTAATTGGAGATAATCGGGAATTATATACAAATTTTAATTCCCAGCAAGAAGGTAAGTTATTAATTTATGTTGAAGAAGCAAATGGAAAGGACAACTTTAATTTTGCAGATTTATTAAAATCAAGAATATCTTCAAGTAAAATTAATATCAATTGTAAAGGAAAAGTTCAATACGATTCAAATGATTATGCAAGATTTATTTTTGCAACCAATTGGAAAAATACATTACAATTTGGTTTAGGAAATCGTAGATTAGCTGTTCATGATGTTGATACTTCCAAAAGAGGTAATATTGATTATTTTAAAGAATTAGTAACTCAACAAAACAATGAAGAAGCACAATGGGCATTTTATCAATACTTATTAAACTACAAAACATACGAAAGTCCAATAGAATTTCAAATTGCTATTCCAATTAACAAAACATATTTGCAAATGCAAATGGCAAATGTAGCATTGCATTTAAAATGGATAATTCATCGTTTAGAAATCCAAAAATTATGGAAGGAAAGTATATCAGTACTTCATAAACGATATGAAAAATGGTGTTTTGAAAATAATAAAAAAGAAAATACTTTATCATTAATAAAGTTTAGTCAAGCTATTATGGATGGTAATAAAGATGAAACCGACGAAACAATAGGACAAATAACAACAGGTATGAAATTAAAAACAAGGACTTGTAATATAATGAATTGGAATTATACAGAAATGATACAAGGACTAAAGAATTCTTATTTATTGCCTTCTGATTATAATTATACAGGGACTGAATACCCCATTGAAGATGATGATTTAATTATTTGACCTATACTTGTTTATTTGTGGAGCTTGTGGAGGATAGCACTTTTTTTAATAAAAAATGATCCACACTATGTTTTTATGATTTTCTACTTGTAAGATAGCTAGAAATTTATTTTTATAGCTAAAATATATAGCCTGTGGAGCATTTGGAGTATTTTTACCTCTTAAAATTTAAAGAAAATTAA
>Ga0194135_10000137_pt1 | contig 42088 bp, 35 predicted proteins | sample LitLau_LLRF_2013_FD_134024 | JGI IMG/M metagenome (GOLD analysis project Ga0194135, IMG submission 134024) | Freshwater sediment microbial communities in response to fracking from North America - Little Laurel Run_MetaG_LLRF_2013 (version 2) | ecosystem: Environmental > Aquatic > Freshwater >...
AGCCTGTTGAGCTGATGACATCTCACATCCATGTTGATGACTTCTCGTTTTTTGTTGTTGTTCGATCGTCCATCCGGGACGGATCAGGATATTGCCGGCGACTTCAGGGGAGCCACCCCGACTCCCTCTGGGTTCAAGGTCCGCAAAGCCCGGGGGAGCGAATCCTGCGCTCCCCCGGCCGAGGCTGAATCAGGCGAACACGATGCCTGAACCGTTGAGCCCCTCCATACCGATGCCCACCAGGGTCACCGAGTAGTCGCCCACCTTGAGCAAGGTGTCGTTGCCGCTCTGGGACAGGTGCTGGCTGTAGTCGTAATGGGCATCGATGCCGGGCACGCCCATGAACACCAGCTTGTCGCTGCTCTGGTAGCCGTGGATCAGGTCGAAACCGAAGTTGCCGCTGAACAGGAAGGTATTGGCCCCACCCCCGGTGGAATGCATGACGTCGTTGCCGGCGCCACCGACGAAGGTCACGTTGGCCTTGTCGCTGCTCAGCAAGTCGTCGCCGCCGTGGCCGAACAGCCAGTCGCCGTTGACGCTGGCCACCAGCGCATTGCCATAGGCATCGCCATTGAGGGAGTGGTTGTAGGCGGTCCACTGGTTGCCGTTCTGCAAGCCGTCGGCGGTCACGCTGTAGCTGACGTCCTTGCCGAGCAGTTGCCACCAGCTCCCGGCCTCGTGACTGACCAGGGCGCCGATATCCCGGGTCATGCTGATGCCGCCGTAGGCATCGCGGATGTACAAAGTGCCGTCGCCGTCATTGGCAATGGAGAAGTTCTTCAGCGGCTGCTGCAGTTCCAGAACGTTATGACCCGAGCCGCCATGGATGATGTTGTAGCCGCCGTCGTCGCGGAAACGGTCATCACCGGCACCGCCATCGAGGTAATCGTTGCCCTTGCCGCCGTGCAGCAGGTCGTTGCTCTGGGTGCCGATGATAAAGGTGCTGCCGCTGTGTTGCTCCGCGTACAGGTTGAGGTCCTTGACCCACACCTTGTCGCGCTGGCCCTCGGACAGGTTGGACACCACCACGGTCGAATCACGGCTGGTCAGGTCATAGAAATCCGAATCGATCAGGCGATTGAGTCCGCCGGCATAGTCCACCGCGCTATGGGCCGACCAGGACCAGGGGTTGAGGATGCTCTGGGGCACCAGCTTGCCGAACAACGACGAATAGTGATCGGTAAAGCTGACGATATTGTTGGTCGCCGACTCCTGTGGCTTGTCATGGGTGCCCAGGGACGATGCGTTGAAGTCGGTGCCGTCCAGGGCACGGAACACCGGGTCGTTTTCATAGCCGATGTTCAGCACCTTGTCGCTGGCGCTCTGGGTCGGCGAGGCGAAGGCCACATAGCTGGCGTCCTGGTAGAAGCCGCCCCAATGCTCCGTGCTCAGGGTCGCCAGGCTGTTGACCGCCAACCCGCCCAGGCTGTGCCCGGTGACCAGCACATCGCTGCCGCTCAGGCCCTGGGCCGCGGCGAAGGCGGCGACCTTGCCCAGCAGGTTGTCGAAGGCCAGGCGGCTGTAGTTGTCGGCAAAGCCGGAGACAAAGGCCGCCTGCAGGTCGTTGAGGCCGTCCTTGAGGCTGTCGGTGCCACGAAAGCTGATGCCGATGGACAGCAACTGCCCGGCGCCGTCGTACTTGCCGAGGATCTCGACCTGGGCGTCGCTGACCACCGCCTGTTCGCCGGAAATGGTGCCCAGGGCGCTGACGTGGCCCTGATAGCCCAACTGCGAGGCGCTGATGGGGCGCCAGGACGTGCCCGGCAAGGCCTCGCCGGTGGGATTGCCTGCATACAAGGCCAGGGTGATGGCCTCGCTGTACTGGGCCTTGCCAGCACCGCCCACGGCGTTTTTGTAGTCGAAGATGCTCATGTGCGTTTCTCCTTTTTATCCTGCGGCCCGTCAGGGACCGGTGCGCTGACCGAAGGCCTCATCGACCCGGGCCAGATCTTCTTCACGCAAGGTTCCGGCGTAGTAATGCAACTTGGTCCAGGCCATCAGGTAGTCATAACGGGCCTGGGCCAGGTCACGTCGGGTGGTGTAGAGCTGCTGCTCGGCATTGAGCGCATCCAGGTTGACCCGTTCACCGCCCAGAATGCTCTGCCTGGTGGACACCACCAGGGCCTCGGCCGAGGTCAGGGCCTTCTGGTAGGCGCGCAATTTGCTCACCCCCGATAAACAGGCACTGAATTGCCGGCGCAGTTCAATCAGGGTTTCCCGAGTCTTGCCGTCCAGTTCGTATTCGGCCTGCTCCATGGCGCGGCTGGCCTGGCGAGTGGAGGCCGACACCCCGCCACCGGCGTACAGCGGCAGGCTGACTTCGATGCCGATGGTATTGGTGTCGTAGCGCTGGTTGTAGGTGTTGCCGCTTTCCGATTCGTTCTGCCGCACGCTGGCGTAGGCGCTGAGCTTGGGCAGGTGCCCGGCGCGGTTGCGCTCCACTTCATAACGCGCTACCTCGACCCGTTGCCGCTGGGAAGCCAGCACCGGGTTGTTGCTCAAGGCCATCTCATGCCAGGTGTCGTAATTGGCCGGGCTCAGGGCAAAGGACTGGAAGTTTTCCTGCAAGGGGTCGAGGTCGCGCACGTCGAGGTCGGGCACGCCAATCAGCGCCCCCAATTCCCGCAAGGCTGCGTCCTGTTCGTCCCGGGCCTCGATCTCCTCGGCGGTGGCCAGCTCGTAGCGCGACTCGGCTTCGAGGATGTCGGTACGGGTGCCCTCGCCCTGCTGGAACATGTGCCGGTTCTGCTGGAACTGTTGCTCGAAGGCCTTCTTCTTGGCCAGGGCAATGTCGATCTGGTCCTGGGCGAACAGGGCCTTGGTGTAGTAACTGAGCACCCGCACCAGCAACTCCTGGCTCTTGCCGCGAAAGTTCTCGTCGGCAAACAGGGCCTGGGCCACGCCCTTGCGGTAGTTGGCGTAGGCCTCGTAGTCGATCAGCGGCTGCTGCAGTGTCAGGGACGAGCCGTAGCTGTCGTAGTTGCGTTTTTCGCTGACGCTGCCGCGCACCGTGTCCAGGTAGGTGACCTTGGAGTTGTTGTGGCCCTTGTTGTAGCTGTAGCCCACCTTGGGCAGCAGACCGGCGCGGCCGATGGCGCGGTTCTCAAGGCCGGCGTCGCGCTCCTTGATGGCGCCGAGGAACACCGGGTCATTGCGCAGCGCCTGTTCGTAGATCTGGAACGGACCCATGGCCTGGGCCCCCTGGCACACCAGCAAGGACAAGGCCGCGGCGAGGATGGAAAGCTTACTCATACGACGCGACATCCTTATTCTTCGGTCAGTGCGGAGCCGGCCCGGTCGAGCAGTGGCTTGAACAGGTAGTTGAGCAGCGAGCGCTCGCCGGTGCGGACAAACATCTCCGCCGGCATCCCCGGCTTGATCACCAGCCCGTTGAGCTTTTCCATGGCCTGGTCGCTGACGCTGCTGCGCAGCACGTAGTAGGGCATGCCGGTTTTCTCGTCGACCATCTGGTCGGCGGAAACCAGGCTGACCTCGCCAGACACCCTTGGCGTGCGGCTCTGGTTGAAGGCCGTGAAGAGGATGTCCACCGGCAGATGGGGGCCGACCTTGTCCACCAGGTTGACCGGCAGCCGCCCTTCCACTTCCAGGTGCGTGCCCTGGGGCACGATCTCCAGTAGGGTTTCGCCCTGGCGCACCACCGCGCCTTCGGTGTGCACCCCGAGGTTGACCGCGATGCCGTCGGCGGTGGCGATGATCTCGCTGTGCTGCAAGTCGAAACCGGCGGAGGTCAGCTGCTGCTCCAGGGTCTGGGTCTTGAGCTGGGCCTCGGCCAACTGGCTGCGCACCTCTTTCTGATATTCCTCGCTGTGCTGTTGCAGCTTGAGCCGGGACTCGAGAATGCCCTGCTCGATGCGTCCGCTTTCGCCGGTGTTCTGCGCCAGTTCCTGCTGCACCTGGGACAGTTGGCGCTGGTATTCCAGCAGGCGGTTGCGCGGAATATAGCCGTTGTCGGCCAAGGGTTGCAGGTTGCTCAGTTGCTGGCGCAGGGACTCGGCCTGATTGCCCAGGTCGGTGCGTGCGCGACGCATGCCCGCCAGTTGCGCGGTGGCGCCTTCGATGTTGGCGCGAATGCCCGCCTGCTCGCGCAGGAACGCCTCGCGCCGACTGCTGAACAGCTGGCGCTGGCCTTCCAGCACCAGGGCCAGGCGCGGGTCGTCACTGCTGCTCAACTGCGGTGGAAAGTCCACTTGCTTGAGGTTGTCGCGCTCGCTGCGCCAGCGCGCCAGGCTGGCCACCGCCATGCGGTACTGGGCCTGCAGGGATTGCACATCCGCCGCCACCTGAGTCTGGTCCAGGCGAAACAGCGGCTGGCCCTGCTTCACGCTTTCGCCTTCACGCACCAGGATGCGGCTGACCACCCCGCTGCTCATGGATTGCACCGCCTTGCGCTTGCTGGACACCACCACCGTGCCTTGCACCGGGATGCCCTGGTCCAGCGGCGCCAGCGCGGCCCAGACAAAGAAACTGCCGGCCCCCACCAGGGCCAGCAGCCAGCCCAGGCGCACGAAAAAGCCAGCGTCGCGCTCCACGCGTTCGGGCGCGTAATCCTGTTCGATCATCATCTCGCGGTCCTTGCTCATGCGCCTTTATTCCGTGTCGGAGCCTGATACTGACGGCTCATGCTCAAGCCTGCGGGGGCGGACGCGGCCGGCTTGGGGCTTTCCTGGGCGGCGGGCGACTGGGCGGCGGACAGCGCCTTGAGCACCTCCTGGCTGGGGCCGAAGGCCTGCAGGCGCCCTTCGTTGAGCACCAGCAGCTTGTCGGCCAGGGCCAGCACCGACGAGCGATGGGTCACCAGCACTACGCTGGCGCCCCGGGCCTTGAGCTGGGCAATGGCCGCCGCCAGGGCGCTTTCGCCCAAGGTGTCGAGGTTGGAATTGGGTTCGTCGAGCACCACCAGGCTCGGGTTGCCGTACAGCGCCCGGGCCAGGGCCACCCGCTGTTTCTGCCCGCCAGACAGGCCGCTGCCGTCGTCCCCGAGCAGGGTGTCGTAGCCCTGGGGCAGGCGCAGGATCAGTTCATGCACCCCGGCCAGCTGGGCGGCCTGGACCACCCGCTCCGGGTCGGCCTCACGAAAGCGCGCGATGTTCTCGGCGATGCTGCCGCTGAACAGCTCGATGTCCTGGGGCAAGTAACCGATGTAGGGCCCCAGCTCATCGCGATTCCAGCGGTGAATGTCGGCACCGTCCAGGCGCACCGTGCCGCCCAGGGTCGGCCAGACGCCCACCAGGACCCGGGCCAGGGTCGACTTGCCGGAACCGGAAGCCCCCAGCACGCCCAGCACTTCACCGGCGTTGAGGTTGAAGCTCACTTGCTGCAGGGTTGCCATCCGCCGCCCGGGCGGCCCGGCGCTGACCTGCTCGAAACTCACCTGGCCCTTGGGCGGCGGCAGCGACATGGCGCTGTCGCTGGGCGGGAACTCGCGCAGCAGCGCATCCAGGCGCCTGTAGGCCAGCTTGGCGGCACTCCACTGCTTCCACACCGCGATCAACTGGTCGATGGGGCTCAGCACCCGGCCCATGAGGATCGACCCGGCGATCATCATTCCCGCAGTCATGTCGCCCTTGATCACCAGCAACGCGCCCAGGCCCAGCACCAGCGATTGCAGGCACAGGCGCAGGGTCTTGCTCAGGGAACTGATCACCGAGCCGGTGTCGCTGGCCTGGTTCTGCCGGCCGAGAAACCGCGAATGCACCATGAACCAGCGTTTGCGCAAGGCCCCGAGCATGCCCATGGCCTGGATGGTTTCAGCGTTGTGCAGATGACTGGTGGCCAGTTGGGTGGATTGCTGCGAATACCCGCTGGCCTCGGCCAGGGGCTTTTTGGTCATGGCCTCGTTGAAGCAGGCCAGCGCGATCAGCAACAAGGCGCCGGCGCTGGCGAACACGCCGAGCCAGACGTTGAAGGCAAAGATCACCAGCAGATAGATGGGAAACCAGGGCGCATCGAAGAAGGCGAACAGGGCCGGGCCGGTGAGGAACTGGCGAATGTGGGTCAGGTCCCCCAGGGACTGCCCGGCATGGCCTTCGCCGCGGGCCAGGTTGCGTTCGAAGGCGGCCTGATAGACCCGCAGGTTGAAACGCCGCTCCAGCTGGCTGCCAATGCGGATCACGACAAAGCTGCGCACCACTTCCAGGAGCCCGATAAACAGGAAGAAGCCCACCACCATCAGCGACAGCATCACCAGGGTGGTTTCATTCTGTGACGACAGCACCCGGTCGTAGACCTGCAACATATAGATGGAAGGCACCAGCATCAGCACGTTAATCAAGGCGGTAAAACAACCGACACTGATCAGGATGCCCTTATATTCGCCCAATGCCTTAAACAGTGGTGCAGGATGACTATTGTTCAGCATCTTCAACATTTTCCCTGAGTCGACCCTGCGCGCCGAACGCGAGTACCTCATATACGGCGCAACTAAAGATGTGCGTCCTTTAGTCTCAAAGTCTGCGGACACACCCGAACCGGACAACTGTCGTTTACAGTCCTCCGGTTATAGACCTGTCGATTAAAAGAGTGGCGAGATTAAAGCCACTCAAGATTAAACGAACAACCTGCCGCGTTAATTAGCCGGCACGCTGCAACACAATCAAACCGTCGCCTTTGAGGCGCGCTTCGTACAGGCCTTCTTTCTGTCGACTGAAAAAGATGATTCTTGAACCTTCGCGCCCGGTAATGGCAATACCGTCGGGCTCCGGGAACCAGCCCACCGCCGCCTCGCCGATCCACTTCGACAGGCACTCGGCGCCGTCTCCCAGGGCGGCGTTTTGCAGCAGGTCCAGGGCGCAGGCGGCGCCAGGCTCGCTCTGTTGCTGCAACTGCCAGTGTCCAACCAGTTCCGAGGGGTCCGCCAAGCGCAGGCTGCTTGCCATGGTTATTGCTCCGTAGAAGATCGTCAGCGTCGCCAGCAGCCAGGTGGCCGCCTTGCAACGCAAGGTGTGTGGGGTCATGGGGTGCTCCGTCCGCCCGGTAGACTCGCTCAGCCTCGGGGCCAATGCAACAGCGGAGGGCAGCGCCTGGGCGCCGCCCTCCGCCGGTTTCAATCAGGCAACGATATCGCTGACCGCTGCCTGGCCCACGGTGCTGACCAGGAAGTCCGCCACGCCATGCCCGGAGAAGTCCACCGACAGGGTGCTCACGCCACCGGAGGTGCTGAGGATCGCGTCACCCGCCGCGCCGGTGAAGGCGTTGACGAAGTGCAGGCCCGCGCCCTTGGTGATCCCGGTCAGGTCGATCTTGTCCAGGCCGCTGACAAAATCCATGATCTGATCGGCCGCACCCGGCTTGGAATCGCTGCTGGCGCCGAACACGAAGGTGTCCGCGCCGGCGCCGCCCCACAGCTGATCCGCGCCACCGGCGCCGTAGATGATGTCGTTGCCGGCACCGCCCTTGAGCACGTTGGCCGCGTCGTTACCGATCAGCAGGTCGTTGCCCGAGCCGCCGAAGGCGTTTTCCACGGTCACGCCCTGGGCGATGGAGACGTTGCCCACCATGCCGCCAACGTCGGAGAACGACCCGGCATTGAGGTTGATCTTCTGGTTCTGGGTAAAACCGGAGAAATCCAGGGTGTCGTTGCCGCCACCGTCCCACACCGAGAACACCAGCTTGTCGGCGGAGGAGCTGGCGCTGTAGAAATCGCGCCCGGTATTGGAGTTGAAACCGTAGGTGGTATCACCGGCACGGGTGCTGTAGTTGGCCCCGTAGAGTTTCTGGATGGCGGCGATATCGTCCATCAGCGGGCCGGACGAATAGGCTTCGACCCCGCCCTTGCTGAAGTTCTGCCCGGTATTGCTTTCACTCCAGTAGCTCATGACGCTGTAGCCACGGGTGTCCTGGCCGTAGCTGGCGTCCTTGTAGCTGGGGTTGCCTTCGCCGGCGTTGTAGTCGCCAGGGTGAGCCAGGCCCAGGGTGTGACCGATCTCATGGGTCAGGGTCTGACGGCCATAGTTGTTCAGGTCGGGGTTCTTGTTCTGGGTGTAGCCGCTGTTGATCAGGTACCACGAGGTGCCGTCATAGCCGGCGCCGGTGCCCGGCAGGTAGGCGAAGGCCGCCGCGCCGTCCTGGCCGCCGCTGTAGTTGCCGAAGGTCATGTGGGCGTCGCCACCCGAGGCTTTCTCGGTAAACACCACGTTGGCCACGTCGGCCCACGACTGCATGGCCAGCACTGCCTGGGCCTTCTGTTGAGCGCTGAACTGGCTGAACCCGGAGATGCCATGCTTGTTCATGGTGCTCGAGGAGGCCGAGGTCAGGAAGGTATAGGTCAGGTCGATCTTGCCGTTACCGTTCAGGTCCTTGTAGGCAGCGCCGTCACGCAGCAGTTGCGTGGCGGCCTGATCGACCGAAAACGAGGGTTTGCCATTGACCGTGAGATTGCCGCCACGGTCGTATTGATGACTGAAGCTATTGATCTGGTTATACGCCGAACTTGCTGCAGCCAAAGGCACCAGTTGCTGTTCGGCAGATGCAATAGCGTTCTCTGTTACTTTCGACATAAACACACTTCCTTGTAATCAATGGAACAGTTTTTGTCAGATAGCGACAATCCCTGGCGAGATCGTCCTATCACTCGCCCTAAGCAGGCGAAAGAAAGCTGACACAATTTGAAATCAGACGTCCACTGTTTTTTTGGCGTCAAATTCCACTGTTCCGAGAAACTCCAGCAAACAATGACCGCGCAGTCGAAAGAATATTTTTTAACTGATTAACGGGCGACATTGTCGGACAATCTACAATTTAATTATTAAATATCCATTGGACTAATAATGCCGACCAGGTCGCACTTTCAAGTCCCTCGGCTTATGTTCCAACCCGTTAATTCCAATGCTTCCAGCAATACTTTCGCGGTCAGCGCCGGCACCTGCGCGCCGTCGTCACTGGTCATCGGCTCGCCCGCCAGCAGGGCGTTGACGATGGCCTCCTCCACGGCCTCGGCGGCGGCGCTGAACAGCGGCGAGATGTGATCGTTGTTGAGCATCGCCAGCGGCGAGGTCAGGCCCAGGTCCTTGCGCGCGTAATCCGCAGTCGGCAGGTCCCGGTTTCCCGTGGCAAAGGCCAGGAAGATGTCGCCACTGGAATCCTCGGTGCCGCCGCCGGTGCGGGCGATGCCAATGGCGGCCCGTTGCGCCAGGCGCTGGCATTGATGGGGCAAGAGCGGCGCATCGGTGGCCAGGATCACCACGATCGAGCCCATGCCCGGAGTCCCGCGTTCGGCAAAGGGCGAGACGATGCCCCCCAGCCGCCGCCCCACCGGGTAACCGTCCACCCGCAACTCTTCACGCTTGCCATGATTGGCCTGGACCAGGGCGCCGACGGTATAGCCGCCCTGCTCCGCCGTCAGCCGCCGCGACGCGGTGCCGATACCGCCCTTGAACTCGTGGCAGATCATCCCGGTGCCGCCGCCCACCGCGCCCTCGGCCACCGGCCCGGACTCGGCGCTGGCCAAGGCCTGGCGCACCTGTTGCGGCCCCACATGCTGGCCCCAGATGTCGTTGAGCAGACCGTCGTAGGTTTCCATCACCACCGGCATGCACCAGTACACGGCCGGGTCCGCCAGGGCTTCGCGCTCCAGGGCAATCAGGGTGTCGCGGACCACGCCGACACTGTGGGTATTGGTGATGGCCAACGGGGTGGTCAGGGTCCCCGCTTCGCGGATCCACTCCAGGCCCGTGGCGTCGCCGTTGCCGTTGAGGACATGGCAGCCGGCGAAGCACGGCTGCAAGCGCGCGTGCCCATCCCGGGGCTGGACCAGGGTCACCCCGGTGCGTACCTGCTTGCCGCCCACGCGGGTGTTCAGGGTGCTGTGCCCCACCCGCACCCCGGGTACGTCGGTGATCGCATTGAACGGCCCCGGCGTCCCCAAACCCAGCTTGATACCCAACTGACGTGCTCGCATATCCACTCCTTACAATTTCTGGAATGCCGGGCTGTACCGGCCATTAGTGCCATAGAGAATCACCGACAGCGCCAGCAGCCCGATGATCACCATGAGGTCCCGCACAGAGGCCTCAAGCAACAGCGTGATCAGCAGGTAACCGGCGCCGAGCACCGCCAGCAGCGCCGGCAGCGGCCACAGCGGCATGCGGTAGGGATGCTCGCGATCGCGCAGCCGCACCCGGCTCAGCAATGCGCTGAGGGCGACGATCAGGTACACCAGCATGATCAACAGCACGCTGAAGGACGTGAGGTCCGCCAGATTCGAGCTAAAACTGAGTACTGCCGAAGGCATCGCCAGGAACAGCGTAGCCAGCCATGGCGAGTCCCAACGCGGGTGGATCCGTGTGAACAGGCGGTTGATGCCGGGCGTCCACAGGGCATCCCGGCCGCTGCTGAACACCACGCGGCCGATCTGGATAACGATGGCGACGATGGCGTTGAACACCGACAGGAAGATCCCGCCACTGACGACCCTGGCGAGGGTTTCGTTGCCATGGCTGGTGAGTAGGTAGCCGATGGGATCGGGGCTGGCCAGCATGGTGCTCAGGGACGGCGCGCCAATCAGCAAGGCGGTCAGCGGCACCAACTCGATGATCACCACCAGCACCAGGGACCAGAGCACCGCCTTGTGCACGCCGCGCCCCTTGCATTTCATGTCTTCGGCCAGCAGCACCGCCGGTCCATAGCCGTTGTAGGAAAACAGGCCGATACCCACCGCCCCGATCACCAGGGCCCAGGGCGCCATCTGCAACACGCCATGGTCGACGATCTGCGGTTGCAGCAGGATGCCCAGCGGTTGCGAGGCGTTGCCAAACCCCAGCCAGACGATGACCAGCAAGGCCGCCACTTCCAGCAGCAGGCAGGTGCCGGTAATCCAGGCATTGAGCTTGATATTGAGAATGCCCAGCAGATAACTGCAGACCACGATCACCAGGGCCACGGTCTGGGAATCGAAGTTCGTGCCCAGGGCGTTGTTCAGGTAAGTGGCGGCGCCGGTGGCCAGCACCGGCGGGATGAACAGCAGCATCACCAGCACCGTGAGGAAGGTGGCATAGCCGGCCATGCCGCCAAACACCCGCTTGGCATACACGTACTCGCCCCCCGCACTGTTATGGGCGCGGCCCAGCTCGGCGTAGCAGAAGGCAAACATCAGCGCCAGCAACCCGGCCATGACGAACGCCAGGAACACCCCGCTGCCGGCCTGATGGATGGCAAAGGGCGCAATCACGAACACTGAACTGGCGGGCGTCACACCGGAGACGGTGATGGCCACCACATCGAACACACTCAAGGTTGGTTTCAGCGCGCCGTCAGGCGCTGCGGGAGAGCTCATATCGTTATCCTCGTGTTTATTGTTGGTCTGAGGCAGAAACGAAATCCATCGGGCGGGCGCATTCTGGGACGCGCTTGGTGGGAGCTACTCTAGGCAGTGGCGGCGCCTCGCCCAATTCCCCTATTGGAGTACTCCCCTTGACGGCGACCGGCAAATCGACGAAACCGTGCCACGACACTTTCGCCGAATCAGTGGAGCAAGGCCTTTGAGTAATCTGTTCAGGGAAGTCGGCCTGCATGCCGGCCTGGGTCGCACCGTCACGCTGATCGGCAACCCTCGCTTCTGGAAACAGCTGGTGTTGCTGCTGCACCAGGCCACGCCGTTCGACAACGCCCTGGCGATCTTCTACCCGCGAGAAGGCCCGCCCCAGGCACTGGAGGAATATGACGCCGAACCCAGCAGCAAACCGGCCTCGATGCTCACCTACCTGAACGGCCTGTACCTGCTCGACCCGTTCTTCCAGGCCTGCCGCGAGGGCTACCCCAGCGGCCTGTATCGCCTGGAAGAAGTGGCCCCGGACCACTTTCGCCAGAGCGAGTACTTTCTCAGCTACTTCCACGACAACGTTCTGGAAGACGAGGTGCAGTTCATCCTGCAACTGCCCGATACCGGCACCCTGTCCCTGTCACTGGGCAGTCAGCGCGTGTTCGACCGCGAGCAGATCGGCCAGCTCACCACCTTTGCCGCCTGGGTGCTGCCGCTGATGCAGCAGCATTGGCAGCACAGCCAGCTGCGCCCTCAATTGCCGGTCGCCGAAGAAATGGCCAGCCAGATTCGCGACGCCCTGAGTCATTTCGGCAGCGCCGTGCTGTCGGACCGGGAGCTGGAGATCGCCCGCCTGATCCTGCGCGGTTTTTCCTCCAAGGCCATGGCCGAGCGCCTGAAGATCTCGCCGGACACCATCAAGGTCCACCGCCGCCACCTGTACGCCAAGCTGGACATCTCCAGCCAGCCGGAGCTGTTTTCGTTGTTCATCCAATCCCTGGGGCACGACCTGGATAATCCCTGAAGCCATGGATGGGGCTGCTGTTGCCGGTGTTCTCGGGGGACTGGGTGGCTGTATTTCTGCCTGCTTGCTTGCCTGTCTGCTTGCCTACCTGTCTGCTTGCCGGCTTGCCTTGCGTAGGAGCTGGCTTGCCAGCGAAGGCGTCCTCAAGGGCAACGCAACATCCAAGGGCCCCTTCGCCGGCAAGCCGGTTCCTACAACCAACGCCAGCGAAGGCGTCGGACTCAGGTTCCTACGCGCTCAGGGAGCGGGCGCGGAAGTCACGGGGCGATTGTTCGAAATGCTTCTTGAAGGTCCGGCTGAAATGCGCCGAATCCGTGAAGCCCCACTTGAAGGCAATGTCGGTGATCGACTCATTGCGCAGTTGCGGGTTGCTCAGATCGGCGGCGCTGCGCTTGAGTCGCGAGCGCTGGATAAATCGGCACACGCTGTCGCCCTGCTCTTCAAACAGTCGGTACAGCTGGCGCACCGAGATGTTCAACTGCGCCGCCAGGGATACCGGGGTCAGCCCCGGCTCGTTGAGGGATTGATTGATCAGCTGTCGGGCCTGATCGCGCAGACAGTGGCCATGCAGGCCCTGGTCAAAGCCGTCCAGGGTGTCGGCGGTCTGGCGCAGGGTCGGCCCGAGCAAGGCAATCAGGGCTTCCTGCAAGGCCTGCCCCTCCTGCTGCGCGGCACAGCCGTGCAGATCACCGGCGCAGATCTGCTCCACCAGCAAGCGCATCAAGCGACCACTGGCGCAGTTCTGTGACAGCTTGCCGAACTTGCGTTGCTGCGCCGGCAGATGCCGGTAGACCTCTTCCCGGCACAGGTGAAACGACGCGTGTTCGATCAGGCCGTGGGGCACGATCTCGCAGGCGCCGGCGGAATCCAGCAGGGCCATGTCACCGGGGCCCAGCTCGACACTCTCACCGCCCTGGCTCAGGCGGGCGTGACCACTGCGCTGGATGATCAGGAAACAATGGCGGTCGTCCTCCTGGTCGACCTTGGTGCTCTGCCGGGAAATCAGCCCGGCGTTGGTGCGGATCTGCGCCACTTCCAGCCCGGCGTAATCCTGCAGCCCCACTTCACCGATGAACAGAGCGGGATTGCGCGCCGGGCGGGCCTCGAATCGACCGCAGACACCCTGCAAGGCGCCTACCCAGGAACTGAAACTATGCGAAGCAAGCACTGTGCACCTCCATAAGCCGGTTTCAGACCGCCTTTGTTGTTATGGCGATATCATTAACATGTTATCTATTTGCCAGGCAAGGCGCCTGACAGCATGGATAGTCTGTTATGGCTTAAGCAGGGTGTATGCCAGTGCTTACGGTTATGTCGGTCAGAATTCTCGCAGAAGCTTGTACAACTCGGTGAAGCTGCCCAACAGCGCCTGCCGCTGTTCGGCGCTCAGGCGAATATAGCGCCGGAACCCGGGCAAACGGTTGACCACCTCGCTGGCGGCAAAATGCTCCAGGCGCACTTGCCACCCCTGTGCATCCCGCCACAGCTCCAGGCGCTTGAAGTCCAGCGGCAGCAAGCTCTCCAGTAACCTGGGGTCACTGCCCAGGCGTTGCAGCAAGGGCGTCCATTGCCCAGCCTCCCCGGCCAGCAAACGGGCAGCGACACCCTGACGGCGGATCGCCCCGGTATGGCGCAAGCTGATTCGCGCCTGCCCGGCCCCAGCCGCAGGTATCCGCAAGCGCCACTCACAGACCACGATATGCATCAGGAACTGCGCCAGCGCACGCTCATGCACCGCGAACTCCAGCCCCCGTTGCGGACAGCGAAAGACCGCCCGGGCAACACCGCAAGGGTTGCACTCGAGCCCCGCCAGATCCCTGCGCAAGTGCCCCAGGGTCACCCCGGGGCAATAGCCCGAGGGTGCCCGGTGCCACCAGTCAAAGAGGTTTTGTCTCCAGCTTGAAAGACTCATCGGCCAGTTGCTCCCGAGGACGGTTGTCGGTCTCCGCGGCAAGGCCCAGGGCCTGCTCCAGCACCTCCTCCACCGGCACCGGCCGGAACGGATTGACCTTCTGCACCAGCAGGGTCCAGACCAGGGCATAGAGGGCGGTCAGGCCCAGCATGCTGCCGAAGGGCACATAGATGTCCCGCGGGTTCATCCCCGGTGGCGTGATGAACCACATGCCCAGGAGGATCCCCACTGAAGACAGGATCTGCGGCAGGGGGAACCAGGGCGACTTGTAGGTCCGGGGCAGATCCGGCCGACGAATGCGCAGCATCACCACCGACAGGGTCACCAGCAGATAGGCGGTGCTCCAGGCACAGACCGCCGCCAGCACCAGGTGCATGATGCTGTCCGTGCTGCCGCCCAGCCACCAGGCATGCAGGCAGGGAATCAGCACCGCCACGGCGATGCACAGCAAAGGGGTCTTGAAACGCGGATGCAGGTAGGTGAAGACCTTGGGCAAGGCACCGTCCAGCGCCATGCCGTAGAGGATTCGCGGCAGGCCGGCCATCAGGGTGTTGATGGTGGCGGCGCCGGCAAACAGCAGGCCAATGCCCAGCCAGATACGGCCGAACGGCCCCATGATCTGTTCGGCGAAATGCGGAATGGCCATGGGTGTGTCCAGCAGATGCACACTGCCGTCTTCGCTCAGGGCAATGTTCTCCACCTGGCGCTTCATGGCCGCGCCATAGATGAACATGCACAGCGCCACCCCCACCAGCCCCAGGGCCATGGCTCGGGGAATGGTCCTGGCGGCCTTGCGTACATCCGGGGTCAGCGGCGTGACGAACTCGCAACCGACGAACATGAACATGGCCATGCCTACCAGGGACAGGATGGTCGGCAAGTCAGTCCCCACCATGGAGGCGCCGAACCAGCCGTCGAGCTGAACCGCCGGCGCCTTGATCACCCCCAGCACGCCAAAGACCATCAGGGTGGTCCACATGCCGAAGGTCAGGATCACCTCGGCACGACTGAAGGCGGTGATTCCCACCGCGTTGAGCAGGCCGAAGAACAGCACCAGCCCCACGCCCACCAGCCAGGCGCTGCCGCTCTGTTCCAGCAGGGTGTTGAGGGATTCGAAGTTCACCAGGGCCATGATGCCGCTGAGAATGGTTTCCGCGGTGCCGGCGAACACATGCACGATCAGGTAGGCGGACAAGGTGCCGGTGATGGCGAAGAAACGCCCCAGCCCACAGGCCAGGTAGTCATAGACCGAACCGTTGGTGGGCAGCAGGCAGGCCGCTTCGGCGAAGGTGGTGGACTGCGCCAGCATCATCAGCAAGGCGATCAGCATCGCCGCGGCGAACGCGCCGCCGCCGATACCGAACCCGGTGGTGGCCGTGAGGATCACCGGGCTGGCCATGATCAGTCCCACGGCACTGGCCAGCGCCGTGGGAAAACCGACTACCCCCTGATCCAGGTGACGCTTGAGTCTGTCGTTGAGCGACATGATGGTAAACCTCGAAAGCATGGGTTGATGATTGTTGTTCTAGGCATTTCAAGGGCACGCCTGATGGCGCAGTGCTTGGCTGTCTGGCGCAGCTGTCTTCATGTTCACACCCTGTAGGAGCTGGCTCGCCAGCGAAGGCGTCGGCAAGATCACCGCCCAATCCAGTGGCCTCTTCGTCGGCCAGCCGGCTCCTGCAGTAAACCGGTTGGCCCTGCCCCCGCAGGGGACGGCTAGCCGGCGAAGGCGCTCGGCTCAATAGGCGATGCACACCGACTTGTTCTCGGTGTAGGCCTCGATGGCCGCATGGCCCATCTCGCGGCCGATGCCCGACTGCTTGTAGCCGCCAAAAGGCATCGACGGGTCCAGCATGTTGTGGGTGTTGACCCACACCGTGCCGGCCTTGATCTGCGGAATCAGTTGCATGACCCGCCCCAGGTCGTTGGACCAGATGCTCGCCCCCAGCCCGTACTGGTTGTCGTTGGCCAGCCCCAGCACTTCGTCCAGGGTGTCGAACGGCGTGGCCACCACCACCGGGCCGAAGATCTCCTCGCGCACCAGTTGCTGGTCGGCACGCACATCCGCGACCACTGTGGGACGCACATAGAAACCCTGCTCGCCATGGGCGACACCGCCACACAGCAGCCGGGCCCCTTCTTCGACTCCGCGCCGGACCATCTGCAGCACGCGCTTCTGCTGCTTGGCGGAGATCAGCGGGTTGATCTGCGCCTGTTCGTCGAGCCCCGGCCCCATGCTCAGGGAGTCGGCGATGCCCACCAGGCGCTCCAGCACCTGGTGATAGATCCCGCGCTGGATGTACAAGCGCGACCCCGCGGTGCAGACCTGGCCCTGGTTGAAGAAGATCGCCCCGGCGGCACCGGCAGCGGCGGTCTGCGGATCGCAGTCATCAAGGACGATCACCGGCGACTTGCCGCCCAGTTCCAGGGAGAAGCGCGTCATGTTGTCTACCGCGGCATGGCCGATCAGCTTGCCGACCTGGGTCGAGCCGGTGAACGCCAGCTTGTCGATACCCGGATGGGCAGCCAGCGCTGCTCCGGCCTGGGCGCCGCTGCCGGTGACCACGTTGACCACGCCGGGGGCGATCCCCGCCTCCAGGCACAGCTGGCCCAGGCGCAGCGCGGTCAGCGGGGTTTCGTCCGCCGGCTTGAGCACCACGGTGCAGCCGCAGGCCAGGGCGGGAACGATTTTCCAGATGGCCATCAGCAGCGGGAAATTCCACGGCACTATCGCCCCCACCACACCCACCGGCTCCGGCACCGTGTAGGCCCGGTACTGCGCACCCGGCACTGCGGCGATGGAAACGTCCAGGCTCTTGCCTTCGATCTTGGTGGCCCAACCGGCCATGTAGCGGGTGAACTCCGCTGCGGCCCCCACCTCCAGGGCCCGGGCCAGGTGAATCGACTGGCCGTTGTTGAGGGTTTCCAGCTGGGCCAGTTCCTCGCCATGGCTCTCCAGCAGGTCCGCCAGCTTCAGCAGCAAGCGCTCACGATCCGCCGGGCGCAGTGCCTTCCAGTTGCCCTCGAACGCCCGGCGCGCGGCGCCCACCGCCAGGTCGACATCGGCCTGGTCGGCAGCGGCAACCTGGGTCAACTGCTCGCCGCTGGCGGGGTTGTACACCGGCATCCGCGCCCCGGAAAGCGCCGGCTGGCTGTGACCGTCAATCAGCAGACCGTGCTGACTGTCTATAAATGCAGCGACACGTGGGTCGATGGCAACGCTCATCTTCAATCCTCGCAGTTGGACCTTGTTCGACCCGGACTTTGAGCCCAAAGCCGCATGCCGTCTTGATCCTGGCTGCCGCAAAACTTGGCCCTGGCTGCCAGTCTCGCCGGCTGCACCGCCGCTGGCAGCCTGGGTCAAGTGCCCTGGCACACAGAGGCAAGCCAGCAGCCGGCAAATGACGCACTAATAGCCCCACGCTGTCCGTGCGATTTCAGGAGACTCAACGTGAGCGAAGCAAGCCGTTTCTGGCACCCCATGCTGCACCCCAACGAAATGAAGCAACGCGAGCCGATCCGCATCGTTCGCGGCGATGGCTGCTATGTCTATGACGACAAGGGCCACCAGCTGGTGGATGGCGTTGCCGGGCTGTGGAACGTCAACGTCGGCCACAACCGCCAGGAAGTGAAGGCCGCCATCACCGCGCAGCTCGATGAGCTGGAGTACTTCCAGCTGTTCGACGGGGTCAGCCACCCACGGGCCGAGGAACTGTCCCGGGTGGTGATGAACCTGCTGGAGCCCGAGGACATGACCCGGGTGTCCTTCAGTTCCGGCGGCTCGGATGCCATCGAGAGCGCGCTGAAACTGGCCCGCCAGTACTGGAAGCTCGAAGGCCAGGCCGATCGCACCAAGTTCATCTCCCTGCGCCAGGGCTATCACGGCACCCATTTCGGGGGCGCCTCGGTCAACGGCAACACCGTGTTCCGACGCAACTACGAGCCTTTGCTGCCCGGCTGCTACCACATCGACACGCCCTGGCTGTACCGCAACCCCTACAGCCAGGACCCGGAGGAGCTGGGCAAGATCTGCGCCGACCTGCTGGAGCGGGAAATCCAGTTCCAGAGCCCGGACACCGTGGCGGCGTTTATTGCCGAGCCGATCCAGGGCGCGGGCGGCGTGATAGTGCCACCGGCCAACTACTGGCCGTTGATCCGCGAAGTCTGCGACAAGTACGGGGTCCTGCTGATCGCCGATGAAGTGGTCACCGGCTTCGGGCGCAGCGGCTCGATGTTCGGCAGCCGCCTGTGGGGCGTGAAACCCGACATCATGTGCCTGGCCAAGGGCATCACCTCGGGCTACATCCCGCTGGGCGCCACCGTGGTCAACCGCCGGGTCGAGGCGGTCTTCGAAAAGAACGCCAACTTCACCGGCGCCATCATGCACGGCTACACCTACTCCGGGCACCCAGTGGCCTGCGCTGCCGCCCTCGCCTGCCTGGACATCGTGGTCAAGGAAGACTTGCCGGCCAACGCCGCCAAAATGGGCGACTACATGCTCGGCAAGCTGCGGCCTTTCGTGGATCGTTTCGAAAGCGTCGGCGAAGTACGCGGCCAGGGCCTGATGCTGGCCCTGGACCTGGTGGCGGACAAGACCACCCGCGAGCCCATCGACCCCATGAGCGGCTACGCCAATCAGGTGGCACAGATCGCCCGGGACAACGGCGTCATGGTGCGTCCGGTGGGCACCAAGATCATTCTCTCGCCGCCGCTGGTGATCCAGCAGGCCCAGGTGGACGCCATCGTCGATGCGCTGGCCGAGGGGCTGAGCCGGGCACGCCGCTAATCGCCCTGACAGGCTGCGATCCATGGAGCCAAGATCGCGGCCTGACTGGACCAAATACCTGCCAGGGAGGCCGCTTGCGTTTTGCACTGGTCGTGTGCCCAAGGCACAGGCCCGGAGTGTCAGCCCCGTTGCCAAAGCCCCTGCCCCACGGGCAGCCAGGAGACATCCATGACCGCGTCCACCTCGCTGCCCGGGGTCCATGAGCTGGGACAACGCTGCATTGCCGCCTTCACCCGGGTGGTGCCCGCCACCCTCTGCGCCTTCTACCGCATCGACCGGCAATTGCAGGCCCGGGACTTTTCGCTGTACCGCATGCCCGAACCGATGCACCAGGCCTACCTGCAACGCTACCGCCACTATGACCCGCTGCAACCGCGCCACTGCGCCGCCGCGGGACGTCCGGTGCTGTCGCTGCACATGGGCATGGCCCACCAGGGCCGCCACGCCACCGAGGTCTACCAGGGTTTTCTGCAACGCCACGGCGTGCTCGACGTGGTGGAAATCCTCGCCTGCGACGGCGAGCGCCCCATCGCCGGCCTGTCACTGCTGCGGGACAACGCCCTGGGGCATTTCAGCGTCGACGAACTGGGGACTCTGCACGCCTTGCAGGGGCTGCTGGAAATCGCCGCCCTGGCGCCCTACTCCCAGGTCGACCAGCGCCTGGCGAACCTCACGCCCCGGGAGCGGGAAATCGCCTGGCTGCTGCGGGACGGCGCCGACAACAAGACCATCGCCAGACGCCTGGACCTGGGCCTGCCCACGGTCAAGACCCACCTGATCAACCTGTTCCGCAAGGTCGGCGTCGGCAATCGCACCGAACTGGTGAGCTCGCTGTTCCTTTGAGCGCGCCGCACCTCAACCATAAGGTTGATGGGCAGCGCCGCCACACGGATCGAACATGGGGCTCTCCTTCGGCAGACAAGAGCCTTGCCATGAATCAGCAACCTGAATGGATCACCGTCGGCGCCCTGGCGGACGGTTTTGCCAGCGACAACCACATCCTTCCCGCGATCGATGATCTGGCCGGTCGCACCCTGACCCTGTACTTCGATAATGGCTGGCAGATCGAGCATCGGTTCGATACCCAGAGCCTGAGCTGGAATGCTCCCGGCGAACCGGCGAGCGCCGCATGCCCCTATCGGGCCACCTCAGTGCGCCCCGGCTTTTACCTGGTGGATTTTCTCAAGCAGGAGCAAGGCCGGACTCACTCGGTGAGCCTGGTCCTGGACCTGCAACAACAGTGCTTCACCGCCGTCATCGGCCAGATGCCGACCCAGGCCGAGTGCAGCGTCGACCTGTTCAGCCGCGCCCTGGCCGGTGGCGAGCTGACCTCGGTCAAAGCCCAATTCCTGCATGGCAGCATCGATGCGCCTGTCCGGGCCGAGACGCCGCGACACTCGCCCAGCGACGAACTGATCGGTCTGCGCAACCACTACCTGTACAGCAGCAGCGAGGCCTATGAGCACGTCTACCTCAACGCCAACTTCTACAGCTGGCAATGCCTCAAGGGGGTGGAACAAGGCCTGGCGGACACCGATCGCTGTCATTACTACAAGATCGCCGAGCAGCTGTACCTGTTCGTCTGGCGCGAGAAGATCATCCCGACCCTGGGCCTGGTGCTGATCGACCTGCAGGCCGGACGCAGCGACGGCAAGATCTTCGGCTATCAGGGCACGGACTTCAGCAATGCCGCCAACTTCCCGGTGGGGGCTCTGGCTCGGGTGCTCAATCGCACCCATCACGACTGATTCCAGCGCAAGGCCGGCCCATCGCCGGCCAGGCCGGCAACAACCGCCCACCTATCGCACAGGACACTTTCATGACTCTGGGTCTGGATCTGCAACGCGTCGCCAACCGTTACCAGGACGAACTGCAACGGTTCGCCGAGCAGCACCCGCGCTCCGGCGCCTTCTACCAGGAAAACCTCCAGCATTGGCTGTACGGCGCGCCGTTGCACTGGATGCAGCAATGGCCCGGTGCCTACCCGATCATGGTCGCCGATGCCCGGGGCGCCACCCTGACCGACTGCGACGGCCATGAATACGCGGACTTTGCCCTGGGCGACACCGGCGCGATGTTCGGTCATGCCCAGCCGGCCGTGGCAGCGGCCATCGCCGATCAGGCGCTGCATGGCTCGACCCTGATGCTGCCCACTGCCGACAGCCTGTGGGTCGGCAAGGAACTGAGCCGGCGCTTTGGCCTGCCTTACTGGCAGGTCACCACCTCGGCCACCGACGCCAACCGCTTTGTCCTGCGCCTGTGCCGGATGATCACCGGGCGGCAGAAGGTCCTGGTGTTCAACTGCAACTACCACGGCAGCGTCGACGAATCCCAGGTGGAACTCGACGCCCAGGGCCGGATGATTCCCCGCGACGGCGTGCACGCCAACGGCCTGCAGCACCAGGCCACCACCCGACTGGTGGAGTTCAACGACCTGCCGGCCCTGGAAGCGGCCCTGGCCCATGGCGACGTGGCCGCGGTCCTCACCGAACCCTTCATGACCAACGTCGGCATGGTGCCGCCGGCCGCGGGCTTTCATGAAGGCCTGCGGGAACTGACCCGGCGCTTCGACGTGCCACTGATCATCGACGAAACCCATACCCTGTCCTGCGGACCGGGTGGCTATTGCGGCGAACAGGGGCTGCAGCCGGATTTCTTCGTCCTCGGCAAGTCCATCGCCGGAGGCATTCCCACGGCCGTGTGGGGCTGCAGCCGGGCCATGGCCGAGCGGATCTGGCAGGTGCTGCCGCATTTTCAGCCGGGTCAGGCCATCAATCACTTCGGCTTCGGCGGCACCCTGGCCGGCAACGCCCTGCAGATGGCCGCCATGCGCGCCACCTTCAGCGAAGTGATGACCCCGGAAAACTACGCGCGCATGTTCCGGCTGGCCGAACGCCTGCGGGCCGGGGTCGAGGCCATCATCAGCAAGCACCGCCTGCCCTGGCACGTGACCCGCATCGGCGCCCGGGTCGAGTACCTGTTCATGCAGCAGGCCCCGCGCAACGGCGGCGAAGCCCACCAGGCCCGCCACGGGCTGATCGAGGCCTATCTGCACCTGTACCTGCTCAATCGCGGGGTATTGCTGACGCCATTCCACAACATGGCCCTGCTCTGCCCGGACGCCAGCGAGGAACAGGTCGACCTGCACAACCGGCTGCTGGATCAGTGCCTGAGCCAGGTCCTGCAAGGAGCTCTGTCATGAGCCTGGAGCAACGCGGACGCATCGCCCTGGTCACCGGCTCCGGCCAGGGCATTGGCCGGGCCATCGCCCGGCTATTCGCCGCCCAGGGCGCCAAGGTCATGCTGGCGACCCGCAGCGCTGAAAACGGCAACGAAACCCTGCGCCTGATCCGCCAGGCCGGAGGAACCGCCGAGTTGCTGACCCTGGACCTGGCCAGCCGCGCAGCGGCCGAACAGGCCGTGGCGGCCACCCTGGAAACCTTTGGCGGGCTGGACCTGCTGCTGCACAACGCCGGGGTCTTCCCGATGCAGAAACTGGCCGAGCTTGAGGAACAGACCCTGGAGCACACCCTGGCGGTGAATCTGAAAAGCTGCTTCTGGCTGACCCAAGCCGCCCTGCCGGCATTGCGCCGGGCCCAACAGGCGCGGATTGTCGTGACCTCCTCGGTGACCGGTCCCCGCACGGCGATTCCCGGGCTGGCCCATTACGCCGCCTCCAAGGCTGGGGTCAATGGCTTCATTCGCGCCGCGGCACTGGAACTGGCGGAGTATGGAATCACCGTCAACGGCGTAGAGCCGGGGCTGATCGCCACCCAGGCCACGAACAACCTGGGGCATGGCTCGACGCTGTCCCGGGGCATTCCCCTGCAACGCCTGGGTACACCGCAGGACATCGCCTGGGCCATGCTGTTCCTGGCGTCCCGGCACGCGGGCTACATCACCGGCCAGACCCTGGTGGTGGACGGCGGTGCCCTGCTGCCGGAAAACAGCCAGTTGTAGAAGCTGGCTTGCCAGCGAAGACGCCCTCAGGGGTACTAGGCCTCTTCGCCGGCAAGCCGGTTGCCATGCGCTTAGGAGCGCTGGGGATCAACTGCCGCTGCGGATCTTGTTCCACAGCCGGGTGCGGATGCGGTCGATGTTCAGGGGCATGGCCTCCAGGGCAAACAGCTTGTCCATCATCGCCGGGCTCGGGTAGACCTTGGTGTCATTCTTGATCGAGGGGTCGATCAGGCTGTCGGCTTGCTGGTTGCCGTTGGCGTAGTGCACGTAGTTGCTGACGGCAGCCATCACGTCGGGACGCAGCAGGTAGTTCATGAAGGCGTAACCGGCCTGTTCGTTCGGCGCGTCCACCGGCATGGCCACCATGTCGAACCAGATCGGCGAGCCTTCCTTGGGAATCGAGTAGCCGATCTCCACGCCGTTCTTCGCCTCCCGCGCGCGGCTTTCCGCTTGCAGAATGTCCCCGGAAAAACCCACCGCCACGCAGATGTTGCCGTTGGCCAGATCACTGGTGTACTTCGACGAATGGAAGTAGCTGACATAAGGCCGGACCTTCATCAGCAGGGCTTCGGCCTGCTTGTAGTCGGCGGGATTCTTGCTGTGGTGCGCCAACCCCAGGTAGTTCAGGGCCGTGGGAATCAGTTCCGGGCCATTGTCGAGGATCGCCACCCCGCACTTCTGCAGCTTCTGCATGTACTCGGGCTTGAAAATCAGGTCCCAGGAGTCCAGCGGGGCGTCATCGCCCAGCACTTCCTTGATCTTGGCCACGTTGTAGCCGATCCCGGTACTGCCCCACAGGTAAGGGAAGCCGTGCTGGTTGCCCGGGTCGTTGACCTCCAGTGCCTTGAGCAGCACCGGGTTGAGGTTCTTCCAGTTGGGCAACTGGCTCTTGTCGAGCTTCTTCAGGGCGCCGCCCTGGATCTGCCGGGCCATGAAGTGGTTGGAGGGAAACACCACGTCGTAACCGGATTTGCCGGTCATCAACTTGCCATCCAGGGTTTCGTTGCTGTCGTAGACGTCGTAAGTGAAGCCGATCCCGGTTTCCTTCTGGAACGCCTTGGTGGTGTCCGGGGCGATGTAGTCCGACCAGTTGTAGATCTTCACCGTGTCGGCGGCCTGGGCCAGGGAAGCGCCGAACAACAGTGCATTGAATAACAGCAAAGCGCGGTTTTTGCGGATCATGAATCGTTACCTGTGGCTGGTTTTGTTATTGGCAGGCAATCAAGGGGATCAGAAAATCAAGACGTAGGTCTTGCGCACCGTTTCCTGGATATCCCAGATCCCGGTGCTGTTGGCCGGCAACATCAGTGCATCGCCGGCTTCTATGTGCAGCGGTTCGCCATCGTCGGGGGTGAAGGTGCAACGCCCCTGGATGAAGTGACAGAACTCCTGGGCGACGATCTGGCGCCGCCAGCGCCCCGGAGTGCATTCCCAGATCCCGGTTTCGACCCCGTCGTTGCGCTCGACGGCAGTCACCGACGTCACCGCCACCGGGGTGCCCAGGGGCACGGCGACCGGCGTCGATTGGTCCAGGGTGACACTGGCGGTGTTCTTGAATTGCGTGATGCTCATGGCTCTACCTTTCACTGGAAAATCCGAACGGACAGCGTTCGGAACAAAAGACCGGTTCAGTGCATGAAGCCTTCCATGAATCCGGCGACCCGGCTGGCCATGCGCCGCCGCCACGGGGCCGACGCCGGGTTGGCCAGGGTCTGGTCTTCATGGACGAAGCTGCGAATGATTGCGTTGTAACCCAGCCAGCGGCACGGTTCCGGCTCCCAGGCCCGCAGGGCCTCCAGGCGGCTTTGCGGCAGCACCCAGGGTTGGCGCACCAGCGCCGTGTCGCGCTCGAGGATCAGGTCGGCCAAGGTCCGGCCCCCCAGGTTGCTGGCACCGACGCCCTCTCCGCCGTAGCCGCCGGACAGGGCGATGCCCTTGTGCCGGTCGCACAGCATGTGCGGCTTGAAGTGCCGGGACATGCCCAGGTTGCCGCCCCAGGAATGGGTGATGCGCACGTTCTTGAGTTGCGGGAACAGTTCACCGAACAGGTAGCGGCGCAGTTCCACTTCGTCCCGGGTCAGGTCGAAGTCATGGCGCAGCTTGCCGGCGAACTGATAGCCGCCGCGGGCGCCGAACACCAGGCGGTTGTCCCGGGAGCGCTGGCCGTAGGTGACCTGGCGGCTGCTCTCGCTGAAGGCCTGGCCCTGGCTCAGGCCGATCTCGTCCCAGATCGACTCCGCCAGCGGCTCGGTGGCCACCAGCAGGCTTTGCACCGGCAGTTGATAACGGCCCAGGGGCGGCAGGGTCACCGAATAGCCCTCCACCGCCGGCACTATCCAGTGACTGCGCACGGCGGCCCTGGCGGTCTTGAGGCTGCCGGACTGCCAATGGCTCACCGGACTGTTCTCGTAGATGCTCACCCCCAGGCGTTCCACCGCCCGGGCCAGGCCACGCACCAGCCGGGCCGGCTGAATGGTCGCGCAGTGCTTGGCGTAGATGCCGCCATAGGGCTTGGCCACGCGGATCTGCTGGGCCAGTTGTTGCGGGTTCAGCCAGTGGTAGTCGTCCGGGCCCAGGCCTTGGGCGTAAAGCTTGTCCAGGTACTGGCGCAGGCTGGTTTCCTGCTCGGGATAGCGCGCCGCGCAGTACAGCACCCCGCCTTTGCGGTAATCGCAGTCAATGCCTTCACGTTCGAGGACATTGGCCACTTCATCGGGAATGCCGTGCAGCAGATCGTAGGAAGCCCGGCGCTCCTGCGGCGACAGCCCGGCCAGCAGCCGGTCCTCCCCCAGCAGATTGCCCATCAACCAGCCGCCATTGCGGCCCGAGGCGCCAAAACCGGCGGTCTGGGCCTCGATCACCGCCACCTTGAGCTGCGGTGCCTGGCGCTTGAGGTAATAGGCGGTCCACAGGCCGGTGTAACCGGCGCCGATGATCGCCACGTCCAGGTCCAGGTCCTGCTCCAGCGCCGGCCGCGGCAGCAGCGGCTCGTCGAGCTGGTCCATCCACAAACTGATACTGCGCCACGCTGGCATGCAAGCACTCCGCAACCCGAATTTCGAATGCGGCGATCCTAGTGCCTGTGTTCAGGGGTTGTCTTGCGCGCGGGCACGCAAAGAAATTTGCTTGGCGTAGGCCTTGGGCGACTGCCCGGTGTGCTGGCGGAAACAGCTGTAGAACGCCGACAGTGAATTGAACCCGGCGGCAAAGGCCAGTTCATCGACCCGCAGTGGTGGCACGGCCTGGTCGAGGGCGCTCAGCACATGCTGCAGGCGTGCCTGATTGACATAGCGGTAGAAGCTCTGCCCCAGCACCTGATTGAGCAGATAGGAAATCTGATTGCGGCTGTAGCCGCATTCGCGGGCCACCCGCTGCAGGTCCAGTTCCGGGTCGAGGTACGGTTGCTGACGCTGGAAATACTGCTGCAGGTCCTCGGCCATGAACCCCAGCTGGCGCGGCGACAGGCCCAGGCGGCTGGCGGCCGGGCGCTGGCTGCCGGAAGCCTTGCCCGCCCCGGGTGCTCGCACCAGGGACGCGTACTCATTGACTCGCCAGATCAGCCCGTCGCGCACGGTGATGGCCTCGCTGGCGCGGAACGACACCAGCCCCTGGCCGCCGCGCAAGGTCACCTGGTACTGGATAAAGGCCGTGTTGCCATCCAGGCGAATCCGATCGCAATGCTCCAGGGCCTCGTCGGGGGCCCGGGGCATGCTGGCCTGCACATACTCGCGCAGCTCGTCGAGGCCCAGGGTGCGATTCTGGAAAAAATCGTTGTACTGAATCTCGGGGTGATACAGCGCCATCACGCCATCGAGGTCGCGGTGCTTCCAGCACAGGTGATAACGCATCACGGTTTCACCGGTGGCCTGGGTTTGCAGCGGCCCGTCATCAGGGGCAGACATAGGTTTCTCGAACAGCAAAAGGCGCAGCTTGCCCAACTTGCGCGGCGGCTTCAACGACCACCCGCACGACGCGGATCGTGGCACGACAATGGCACCGTGCGCCAAGACATGACCTGCATCATGAATCCGACAGACAACTGCCGGACGGCGGGCAAAAAAACGCCGGGCTGTCATCAGCCGGTGCTACTTTTATAGCCTCAAGCGAGCGGATCAATGACGATCGGCTCGTCCCTACCGCGAGCACAAGGAAGCGCTCAATGAACCAGGGTGGGCCACCGATGAACAGAGTCTGGGCCAGCAAAGTCACCTTTCCCAACGCCTGCCAGCTGATGCGCTGGCATTTCCATCCCCTGGGCTTCGAAGCCAGCATGGATGCGCCCGGCAGCATGATCGCCAGGCTCTTCGACCGTGCCAGCGGCGAAACCATGATTGCCATCGCCGGCATTCCCTGTGCCACGGTGATGAGCGCGGCGGATGTCGAACGAATAATCGAAGCCGTGGAGGACGAACTGGAAGCCTTTGCTCCCTCTCTGGCGCTCAAGGCCTGAAACGCGGCCTCCGCGACTGAAGCCCGCCTGACCGGCGGGCTTTTTTCATGGTCACTGCCGCAGGTCGCGGAAATATGGCTTGTCGCGGGGCACCCGGTCCGAAGCCTTGGGCGCATTGCCCGCCGCCGATTCCTGGGGATCGACGTACCAGTAGCAATGCTTGACCGCGCGGGTGATGCCCACATAGGCCAGGCGCAGGATCTCGTCTTTCTGCGCATTGTCGTAAGGCTCGGCGTCACCATCCTTGCCCAGCCCGGCCTGGCGGTAGACCTGATTCTTGTAGGGCGAACTGCTCAGGTGCTGGCAATCGCCCAGCAGGAACACGGCGTCCGCCTGCAGGCCCTTGGCGCTGTGGTAAGTCAATTGCTTAAGCCGGCGGGCCGACGGCGGCAAGCTAGAATCAACATTAACTATTTGTGAAATATGCTCTTCAATCAATAACTTATCGCTAGTTTTTCGAAACAACATCAAGATCGAATCACCCTGGCGGTAATGCTCTGCCAGGCGCTGGGCCAGGTCCTGATCGTTCCGATCCAGCACCTGCACCGGCCACAACTCCCGCTCCTCGCCGGCCGCCTTGGCCTTCTTGCCGGCAATGGCCGGGGCTGCACGGACAATGTGCTCGGCGGCGTCGATCACGTGCTGATGACTGCGGTAGTTCTCGCTGAGCATCACTCGCGTGGTGCCCGGCGACGGGAACTCCTTGTTGAACTCGATGAAGTACTTCGGCGAGCTGCCGCGCCAGCCGTAGATCGACTGCCAGTCGTCGCCGACACAGAGCAAGGATGAATGCTGGGCCCCACGCCCCAGGTTCAAGGCCGCGCCACGGCGGCGGATCTCGCGCAGGCTGGCCTTGATCCAAGAAACGATCTGCGGCGAAACATCCTGAAATTCGTCGATCATCAGGTGCGACAACGGCCGCAGGCAGGCATCGCTGAGCAGCTTGAAGTTTTCCGGCGAGCGCTCGCTGAACAGGGCGAACATCCGGTTGTAGCTCATGATCGGTGGCGACTGATCCAGCAGGTGGTCTTCCAGGGCTCGCCAGAACAGGCTCAGGGCCTCGAAGAAGAAGCGATCCGGGTCGTCCTGCGCAAAGCTCATGCCGGCCACGGCGTCCCCGACCTCCAGCCCCAGGTTCTCGATAAAGCCGGCTGCCGCGACGAAGCAGTCCAGCAAGGGCGCCGAAGCCAGCTCGCCCTTGACCCGGTAATCAAAGCCCGGCCCCGCACTGACCTGGGCGGAAAAGGCCCCCGACACGCGCTTTGCACCTTCATAACTATCAAGCCAAATCAATGGCTTACGACAGAAAGCTTGAAATAGGGTGCGCTTTACAGCGCATTCGGCGCGCAGCGTCAGCTTGGCCCCGGGCCGGGTAATCTGCGGGCTCTCCCGAGGGTCGAAACCCAGCACGACCCAGGCATCCAGTTCGGCGGCATAACCATGGCAGTAGAAGGTCGAACCGTTGATCTCAAAACTCTGGCGCTTTGGCTCAATCCCCTGAATCGGCCAGGCACCGGCACGCAGCCACAGGTCTTCCACGGTGTCGCACAGCTCTTCGTCGCGCTTGGCGGCCAATTCGGTGACCGCCATGCGCTTTTGCACATCCGGGTGATCGCGTTCCAGCTCCCTCTGCTGCAAGGCGTAGCGCGCCAAGGGCTTCAACGCCAGGCGAAAGCGCTCATCACTGCGATACAGCGCCTGATAACAGGCATTGAGGTGCCGGCGCTGGGCATCGTTGATGCGCAGGTCGAAGGGATTGCTGTCCACGTCCTCCTCGGCACCTTGCGGGCGCTCGCTGAGGTTCTCGAAGGCCTGCAAGCGCTCGAACCCCGGCAGGCTGCGCACCATGGGCAGGATCCGCGAATGGAAGGTGCGCACCAGATCCCGGGCCTCCCGGGGCGCCAGTACCCGTCCCCACAGGGCGAAGACCTCCACCAGCTTGCTGATGAAGTCCTTGCGCGACTCGCGGGTGAAGGTCACCACGGTCATGGAGTCCAGCTCGAATCCCAGGTAATGGCTGAGCAGCAACAGACGCAACACCAGCGACGTCGACTTGCCGGCCCCGGCCCCGGCAATCACCGCCGTGGCCGGTGTGTCGCTGAAGATCATCTTCCACTGCGCGGCGCTGGGCTGGGCCTGGGCCGGCAACAAGCGGGCGACATCGGCCTTGAAGCGCTTCTTCAGCTCTGCGGTCAACGGCAGGCGCCAGTCGTCGAACAACCGGTCATCCACCCCTGGCGGGCGGTGCTCGGTGTTGCGGCTGTCACGGATCAACAGCACCTGGCGGCCTTCTTCCAACCCCTCAAGACGGCCCTCCTTGTAGCCGTATTCCACTCCCGCCGTGTGGCCGCTGCGAAAGCCGTCGGCCTGACCGTGCAGCCAGGAGGCCCGATGCTGGGCCCGTAGGCGGTTCAGGCCATGACCGAAGAAACGCGCGGCCAGGCGCTTCAACAGGGGCATCTGGGCCAGGGGCAAAAGCTCGGGGGGCAGATCGGGATTGTGTTGCGACACGCGGACTCCAAGGGGGTGAGACTGAGCGGTAATGGTCGCCGGATTTATTCCTGGTATCCAGCGAATTGCTTGCAGGTCATTAACTTAAGCGATGAACCGAAGGTTTAACACCAAGATTCCGACAAAATAATCATCTAATTTTACGATTGGATTACGGCATTTTTTGCGCTTTTTATCGATCATTGACTGATAGAAGATGCACGCCATCAACCAACGGTTATCGTTTTTGGCCCGAGTAAAAGGCGCCATGGCGAAGCCTCATGAGGAGACGATCATGCTTGAACTCAGACCCTTCAGCTCCCTGGGCGGCGCACACCACGGCTGGCTGGATGCTCATCACCATTTTTCCTTCGCCCAATACCATGACCCCAAGCGCATGCACTGGGGCAACCTGCGGGTCTGGAACGATGACGTGATCGCCCCCGGCACCGGCTTTCCCCAGCACCCGCACCGGGACATGGAAATCATTACCTACGTCCGCGAAGGCGCCATCAGCCATCAGGACAACCTGGGCAACAAGGGCCGCACCGAGGCCGGCGACGTACAGGTCATGAGCGCCGGGACCGGGATTGCCCACAGCGAATACAACCTGGAAGCCACGCCGACCAAGATCTTCCAGATCTGGATCATTCCCAACCAGGCCGGCTCCGCGCCGTCCTGGGGCGCCAAGCCTTTTCCCAAGGGCCAGCGCGAGGGTTTTGTGACCCTGGCCAGCGGCAAGGACGGCGACGGGGAAAGCCTGCGCATTCGAGCCGATGCCCGGCTGGTGGCGGCCAATCTGAAGGCCGGGGAAACCGCCGAGTACCATCTGGACGCTGGACGCCGGGCCTATCTGGTGCCCGCTACCGGGGTGATCGAGATCAACGGCTTGCGCGCCGAAGCTCGAGACGGGGTTGCCGTCGAGGATGAACGGGTGCTGCGAGTGAGCGCGCTGCAGGACAGTGAAATCGTCCTGGTGGATCTGGCGTGAAGCGCAGCGGCAACTAAAAAGGGGCGACCGTGATGGTCGCCCCTTTTTTTCGCCGGCGAGCCGGCTCCTACGTGAATCAGTTGCCGCTGATGGCGGTGTCCACCAGGGTCTGGGCTTCCTGCACCAGTTGCTTGAGGTGATCGTCACCAATGAAGCTTTCGGCGTAGATCTTGTAGATGTCCTCGGTGCCGGACGGGCGTGCGGCGAACCAGCCGTTCTCGGTCATGACTTTCAGGCCGCCAATGGCCTGATCGTTGCCCGGGGCCTGGCTGAGGATCTGCTGGATCGGCTCGCCGGCCAGCTGGGTCGAGGTCACTTGTTGCGGCGAGAGCTTGCTGAGCAAGGCCTTCTGCTGTGGGTTGGCCTTGGCATCGACCCGTACCGAGAAAGGTTCGCCCAACTCATCGCAGAGGGCGCGATAAGCCTGGCTCGGATCGCGACCGGTGCGCGCGGTCATTTCAGCAGCCAGCAGCGACGGGATCAGGCCGTCCTTGTCGGTGCACCAGACGCCACCGTCCTTGCGCAGGAACGAGGCACCGGCGCTTTCTTCACCACCAAAGCCGAGGGATCCGTCGAACAGGCCGTCGGCAAACCACTTGAAGCCCACGGGCACTTCGTACAGGCGACGGCCCAGACGCGCGGCCACCCGATCGATCAGGCCGCTGCTGACCACGGTCTTGCCCACGGCGGCGTCGGCGCGCCATTGCGGACGGTTCTGGAACAGGTAGTCGATGGACACCGCCAGGTAGTTGTTCGGCGCCAGCAGGCCGCCGCTGGGGGTGACGATGCCGTGGCGGTCGTGATCGGGGTCGCAGGCGAAGGCCACGTCGAAGCGCTCCTTCAGGCCGATCAATCCTTGCATGGCGTAGCTGGAGGATGGGTCCATGCGGATCTGTCCATCCCAATCCACCGACATGAAGCGGAAGGTGGCGTCCACCTGCTTGTTCACCACCTCCAGGTCGAGGCGGTAGTGTTCGGCGATGGCCGACCAGTAGCGCACCCCTGCTCCACCCAGCGGATCCACGCCCAGGCGCAGCTTGGCATTGCGGATGGCATCCAGGTCGATGACGTTGATCAGATCGGCGACGTAGGTATTGAGGTAGTCATGGCGATGGGTGGTATCGGCCTTCAGCGCCTGCTCGTAGCTGATGCGCTTGACTCCGGCCAGTTTGGCCGCCAGCAGTTCGTTGGCCTTGGCTTCGATCCACTTGGTGATGTGGGTATCGGCCGGGCCGCCATTGGTGGGGTTGTACTTGTAGCCGCCGCTCTGTGGCGGGTTGTGGGACGGAGTGATGACGATCCCATCCGCCAGGCCCGAGGTACGGCCACGGTTGTAGCAGAGAATGGCATGGGACACCGCCGGGGTCGGGGTGTACTCGTCACCGGCAGCGATCATCACCGTCACGCCGTTGGCCGCCAGGACTTCCAGGGCGCTGGCCCCGGCCGGGGTCGACAGGGCGTGGGTATCGATGCCGACAAACAGCGGCCCGGTGATGCCCTGGGCTTCACGGTACAGGCAAATGGCCTGACTGATGGCCAGGACATGCCATTCATTGAAACTCAGATCGAACGAACTGCCGCGATGCCCGGAGGTGCCGAAAGCCACGCGCTGGGTAGGCACCGAGGCATCGGGTTGACCGGTGTAATACGCCGTAACCAGTCGCGGGATGTCGACCAGCAATTCAACCGGTGCCGGTTTACCCGCAAAAGGACTGAGAGTCATGCAAAACCTCTGGAAAAGGATGGTTCGGGAATGGAGCGCAGTTTACTGGCAGTTTGACCGCAGCGCGATGGAATCTATCCCGCCCCGCCGCGCTTTTCTGTAGGCGTCGGCCGGCCGGCAAAAGGCTCCGGGAACCCCGTGCAGATTTTAAGAGGGTCTTCGCCAACCGGCCGATAGCCAGGGGCGCAGATACAAAAACGCCAGGCTAGGCCTGGCGTTGGAGTCATCAGGCCGGTTCGACCTGCAGAGCCACCCGTTCGCGGCATGGACACTCGTCCATGTAACGGTGCGCCTCGACAAATTCGCTGAACGGAAAGACCCGGGTCTTCAAGGGCAGCAGCACGCGGTCGGCGGTCAACTGGTTGATGTCGCGCAGCGCACGCTGCAGCGCCACCTGATCCTGAATGATCCCCAGCTCAGGCTTGCCGGTGAAATTACCGATGCAGTGGACGAAGAACTGAATGTTCTTCTGGAACGCGGCACAGGCCGGGAACGGCGTCTGGTTGCCACCTTGCAAGCCATACAGCACCAGGCTGCCACGGGGCGCCAGGACATCGCCAAGCATCGACATCTGCGGACCGCCCAGGCCATCGAACACCACGTCGACCCCGCGATTGTCGGTGAGCTTGTTGATCTGCATCAGCAGGTCCTGCTCCTCGGTGACTATGACCTTCTCGGCACCCAGGGACAGCAGGTACTCACGCTCTTCAGCGGTCTTGGTGGCAGCAATCACCCGCACACCCAAGGCCTTGCCCAACTGCACAAAGGACGGGCCGGCACAGTGGCTGGCGTCGGTGACCAAAGCGAATTGCCCGGGCTTGACCCGCGCCAGATCGACATAGGCGAAATAGGCGATCAACAGCGGCGTGTAATGCACGGCCGCCTCGATGGGGCTCAGCACCTCCGGGTAGCGGGTCAGGGCCGAGCGCGGCAGGACGATCAGTTCGCCGTAGACCGGATAATCATTGGGACTTTCGGCGGGAAAGCTGGCGACCTTGTCACCGACCGCCAGGTCGTCGACGCCCTCGCCCACTGCGGTGACCACGCCGGCCATTTCATGCCCCAGCCCAGATGGCAGGCGAGCATGGGACGACGCCAGATTCTGCCGCCAGAGCACGTCGTACCAACTGATACCAATGGCTTCGACTCGTACCTGCACTTCGCCTGGCGCAGGCAACGAGGCCGCATGCTCTTCGCATTTGAGCACCTCGGCCGGTCCAAACTTGTGAAAACGAATCGTGCGGGACATCGCAAACCTCGTCAAATTAACCTCTAATGCCGCGAACTTTATCCGGGCTTTGAAAGCAAGACTATCAGTGCCTATTAATAGTCGACATGTCTGTCATTGATTCCGTGCCCTTGATCAGCGGGGCGGACAGCACTTCCCGTGCGCGGCCTGACTACAAACAAAAACATTTAGCCGGTGCAGAGTACCAGCCTTTACCCGTAAGATTCACGCCGACCTTTTTACCCAAAGGGTCGCTCCCGTCAAGTTCGCTGACTCTGCCAGGACTCCAGATGAATCGTAATGACCTGCGTCGTGTCGACCTGAACCTGTTGATCGTGTTCGAAACCCTGATGCACGAACGCAGCGTGACCCGCGCCGCCGAGAAGCTGTTTCTTGGCCAGCCGGCCATCAGCGCCGCCTTGTCGCGCCTGCGCAATCTGTTCGACGACCCCCTGTTCGTGCGTACTGGCCGCAGCATGGAGCCTTCGGCCCGGGCCGTGGAGATCTTCGCCCTGCTCTCGCCGGCCCTGGACTCGATTTCCACCGCCGTCAGTCGCGCCGCCGAATTCGATCCCGCCACCAGCACCACGGTGTTCCGGATCGGCCTGTCCGACGATGTGGAATTCGCCCTGCTGCCCATGCTGCTCAAGCGCCTGCGGGCCGAGGCCCCGGGTATCGTGCTGGTGGTGCGTCGGGCCAACTACCTGCTGATGCCGTCGCTGCTGGCCTCCGGTGAAATCTCCATCGGCGTCAGCTACACCGCCGACCTGCCGGCCAATGCCAAGCGCAAGGTATTGCGCCGCAGCCTGCCCAAACTGCTGCGTGCCGACACCGTTCCGGGCGCCCTGAGCCTGGACGACTTCTGCGCCCGCCCCCATGCCCTGGTGTCGTTCGCCGGGGACCTGAGCGGCTTTATCGATGAAGAACTGGAGAAGCTCGGACGCAAGCGCCATGTGGTACTGGCCGTGCCGCAATTCAACGGCCTGAGCACCCTGCTGGCCGGCACCGACATCCTCGCCACCGTCCCCGACTACACCGCCGAGGCCCTGACCGCCGCCGGCGGCGTACGCGCCGAAGACCCGCCCCTGCCGGTGCGCAGCTTCGAGTTGCACATGGCCTGGCGCGGCTCCCAGGACAACGACCCGGGAGAGCGCTGGTTGCGTTCGCGGATTCAGATGTTCTTCGGCGACCCTGAGAGTCTATAGGCGTTGTCGGGCAGGCTGTTTAGCTGATCATTTTTGCCTTTCGACAAACCATGGAGCTCCATTCACTACCAGTGGATGGCTACATTGGGGGCACATCTGAAGGCATACTTTGGATGGTTTGAAAAGGATGCCCCCAGCCTGAAGTCCAACAGTCCCTTCTAGAAATGTCTCCCTTTGTTGTTCCCACACACCGCGGTCATTTGCCCTCCGGCTCTACCGCATTCAGTAGAGCCACCTTCCTCAGCAACTGATCTACGTGCTCCCTCTCCGCTCGAAGCGCCGAACGTAGCTCCCTGTTCTCTGTCTCATGAATCTGCGCCCAACGCAGGCTCGCACGGCAATTGACGACCACCGTCCACACCTTCTGCAGTTTCAAGTAGTAGGCCAACAGCAGCACAGCAATCGCCACCATCATCACCAGCGCCGCTGTCGAAATCACATCCGTCTTAGTCATGCTCAATCCTTTCGCTAGGTCATTTGTTCCGAAGACAGCCAAAGGATATGTAGTGATTTTTTACACGTATAGATTGTAGACTTGTACAGGTAAACAAATCACGCACATGGACGGCCCATGAAACGCACTCAGCAGATCAATCAGGTTCGCTGGGACCTGGCACTTCGCTATCGCTTGATCGAGACCGTGGCCTGGTGGGAGGGCCGCCTGACCACGGGCCATCTGATGCAGAGCTTCGGCATCAGTCGCCAGCAAGCATCCAAGGACATCAACACCTACATCACCGAGCATGCGCCTAAGAATCTTACATATGACAAACAACTGAAGGGCTATGTGCCGAGCAAGCACTTCAGGCCGCTGTTCATCGACGACAGTGCCAATGCCTATCTGCAACTGTTGAACCAGACCCACTCGCGGGCACCGCATGTGGAGGGGCTGGCACTCGCCTATGCACACACCAAGGTGCTGGAGGTGCCGAACCGCACAATACGCCCAGAGGTACTGAGGCCACTGCTCAAGGCATGCCGCAATGGCGAGGTGATTGCCATTGAATACGTGTCGTTAGCCAACCCAGTACCGGAGACGCGACTGATCTCGCCGCATACCTTGATCTACACAGGCATGCGCTGGCATGTACGGGCCTACTGCGAGAAGAACCGCAAGTATCGGGATTTCGTGTTGAGCAGATTCCGCGGGGAGCCGGAGTTCGAGCGAACGAGCGAGAACCTGATCGGCGATGACGAGGAATGGAACACCCTCATCGATGTGATAATCGAGCCGGATTCGCGGCTGAAACCTGACCAGAAGGCGATCATCGAAGTCGACTTCGGTATGGACGATGGCGAACTGGTCATCCCGACGCGGTGTGCGCTCGTGGGTTACGTACTGCAGCGCTACCAGATCGATCCGAAAAAGCTTGAGCCCAAGGCCCCGGCGCAACAGATCGTGGTGAAGAACCTGGAGGCGTTGACCCCTTGGCTCTATGTATAAGCCCTTACAGGAGAGATGGCGTTGAATCGTGGCCAGTGTGCAGACATATGTAAAGTTTGCGACGCGCCCAAGGTGCTTGGGATGTGCGCGCACTTCAACGCCCATTGATTCATTTGCAGAAGCTTCACTTGCAGTGGCCCAGGGGCCAAGCACCCATCCCTCCGAGCCCCGGATTCGAACGTCCTCCTCTCGAACTGCAAGCCCCTTTCCAACTATGCCAGGTGTTCATCCATGACTTCGCCCCCCGAACCTGCATGGATTGTTTACCTGTGCATGTAAACACTCTAGATACGCCCTGAAATCCTACATATCTTGCCCTTATCTGACACGGTTGACCTCATCGACTCAGGTCGCTGCGCCAGACCCAAAAAGTCAAATTACCCGAAAGGAACGCACCATGAAAAATCTCCTGGCAACCACTGGGCTCGTGGTGGTGATCAAGAAGGGCTACGAGTTGCACCGCGAATATTCGGAGTTAAAACGCGCCCTTTCGGCACGCGAAAAGGCTCAGTCATGAGCTGCTTGTGTGTAGCCGCTATCGCCTAAACTCTAAATGGCACTGCGCTACCATCCGAGTTAGCATGTCGCGACTCGCTTAACCTAGAAAAGGACCTTCCATGAGTGTTAGCGCCTATCTTCGCGAAAACCTCCGCTCTATCTCTTCCAAGAATGTTTCCGTTGCTCCGGGGATCGATGAAAAAAAGCTGAACAACGCACTGAAGGCCTTCGCATACAACGGGCTGCCCGGAAACGTCGTGGCATTGTTCGACAACACTCTGTTCGGTACTGGCAAGGACGGTCTGTTGTTCACTGGCGAGCAAGTGATCTACCGCTCCGGATTCGCCGACCCGATCCACTTCCCCTACGAAGATATCCGCAGCGCCAAGTACACCCAGGTGCACACTGGAAGCATGGACAAGCTCGAGCACACCCTGATCTTCGAGCGCAAGGATAATAGCCAGCTGGTCATCAAGGACCTGAGTGATTGCAACTACGCAGCACTCGCATCCGTGCTGCAGGGCGTTATCGAAAACTTCACCGAGTTCCAGGACGAAAAACAGCTCATCCCTCTCGAGGAGATGGAAGAAGCAGTCAAAGTGGCTTACCTCAAAGTCATCGTGAACATGGCCTACGACAACGACTCGGTCATCGATGAAAAAGAGTTCGCGGAGATCTTGCTGTTGATGACGCGGCTGGACCTGGAACCCGAGTCGCGCTTCACTGTGCGCGCCTACATGACCGGTTTCAACCAGGCGGCAGCGCTCGATGCACTGCTTGCGGAGCTGGACAGCCATTGCCCACGGGGGCAGATTAGGCCGCTGCACATTTCGCTGACCAAAGACTTGATCAACCTGCACTTCTCCACCGGCGGCGGCTCGCTGGAGACCTTTGGCTTCCTACAAAGAAACCGTGCGCTCTTGCAGGTCACCGATGACGAGATCGACCTCGCCGTCGCGGCCATCCGTAACGACCACAGCATGCTGAAGGACGATGTCACCGATGACCAAATTGTCAGCGCGCTGAAGCTGCTTTCGGCGAAGGCCGCGGCTGTCGGCACCCCACTGGCCGCAGTGTATCTCTCGGGTTCGGTGGTAGGCATGTCTGCGGCCGGGCTGACGTCCGGCCTCGCCACGCTGGGCATGGGCGGCATACTCGGCCTGTCGGGCATGACCACGGGGATCGGTGTCGCCGTGCTGCTCGGTGTGGGCGCCTACGCAGGCGTGCGCAAACTGACGGGCGCGGACGAGCTCACGCGCTCGAAGCGACGCGAGCTGATGCTGGTCGAGGTCATCAAGCAGACCCAGGCGACCATTTCGCTGCTGATGCAGGACCTCAACCACATTACCGATCGGCTGAGCCAGGCCCTGTCCGAGCATGGTGAGCAAAGCCAGATGATCCAGCGCCTTACCTCCATGATGGGGCAGATGACCGGCGCCGGTACCGTGCTGACCAACAAGTGCGAAGCGACCCAGAGCAGCGCGACCAAACTGCGCTGCGCTCGTTTCCTCGACGACGCCAAGCTCAAGACGCTCACCAAGGAGCCTACTAAGGCAGAGCTGTTCGACTTCATCAGGTCGTTCTACGAAGAACGTCCATTCTCCCAGGAGAAGGACGGCCAGCAGTTCGAGACGCTCAAGCTCGCAATCAAACCAGGCGTTTCGCCGAAGGCGCTGGAGAACCTTGCCAGAGCCTTTGAAGCGGTCGGTTATTTCAACGTCAGCGATGTACTTGTCGGCGGCGCCGCCGACATGGCAGACAAGGCTAAGGGCAAGCTGCTCGGTCTGTTCTCATGAGCATGAAGAATGCGTCGACTGAACAGGCCCAGGCGATGCTGGTGCAAAAGCACCAGTTGAACACCGCGCTAAACCACGTAGGACTGGTCAATGGTGCACTGCAAAGCCTGCAGGTCACGCAGGCACAGAGCCGCCAGCATCTCGAACTGTTGATGCTCGAAGCTGAAACACTGGTCGAAGGGAACCAGGTGATTTTCGAGGTGGATGACGACGATGCGCTGCTTGTCGAGAGTAGTTATGCCGTACAAGAAAACATCGTGAGCGTCGGCACGCCGCTGCCAAACCTCGACTTCATCGACATGAAAGGCAAGAGCGACTGGAGTGGCTACCTCGACCAGGTCACTGCCTATGCCCAGCGACGGCGGATCGAGTTTGGCCACGATCCGTTCCGCGACCTGATGAGCGCGAGCCAACGTATTGCGCTGGAAAGACGCATCCGCGATGAGTTCTTGTACAAGGGCGCCCAGTGCGACAAATACGACTACATGATCGCCGGCACCTGCGGCCTGATCGGCGGCCTGGTGGACGTTCTGTTCGTCGGCCTCCCAGGTCAGGGAGCGCTCACCCACTTTACTGACGAGATGACCGATAACGCGGTGCGGAGGTTCGCTGCCTGGAACGGCTGGCAAGGCCCTAACAAAGGCAGTGACCCGGTAACCAGCGCCATTGGTTTCCTGGAAAGGAAGTACAAGGTCAACTACGACCATCGTCACGGCGGCGATGTCGGCGGCCTATTCAAGATGAGCACGCGCAACCACCACATCAAGAGCCTGGCGCATTCGCCGGACCTAGTCGGGTTGTTCTTTTCGATACTGGATCAGTTCACCAGTAGCGCACATTTCGTCGATGGCGGCCGAATCATCAGTGTCGATACCGAAACGTTCGAGCTCAAGGGCTCGAACCTGGTGGCTAAGCTGTTCTGCGGCTGCATGAATTGGCTGGGGCACCTGTTCTCGGATGTGGCCGGCTCCTCTGGCGCAAAAACGCGAGGGTCGGGTATTCCGATTCCTTTTTACTCGCTACTGCAGTTCATCAACCTCGGCGAGTTTGGACAGCATCGGCAAACCTTCGCCACGATCGCCGTCCAGGTGTTCGAAAAGGGCTACGACCTGCGTCACGGCCTGGCAATGGCTATTCCGGTGATGCTTAGCGAAATGTTGACCCGAGTGATGTGGGTCGTGAAGCAGCGCTTCTATCACGAGAAGGAATGGGCTGAGTGCATTCCATCGGCCACTAATCCCGAACTTCAGCGGATGCTGCTAATGGCACACGGCACCCTTTGCGTGGTAGATGGCGCCGATGCGGCGATTCGCTCGGGCGGCGACATGATCCAGTTCATGTTGCGCTCAAACCTCATTGCCTGGGCGCGCTTCGGCACACTGGCACTCAAGGAACTCAACTCCTGGTACCAGGACGGAAGGCTCGACATCAAGGCCGTCGATACCTACCTGGACGCTGAGTACGAGCGGCTAGTTGCGAGTGCGTGACAGATTCAAAGAGTTAAAGCTTGGCAGATATGAAGGAGAGACCGCCGGACTACGGCCCGTACGGCCGCCTTATCGCAGGCCACCCAATGCGCCGCTAGCAGACGGAAGCACCATACAGCCACAACTCAGAACTCTGATAGTTATCAAATTCGCGCCCGCGGCCCTGCCCTCTGGCGCGTAGTGAAATCCGTGCGCAACGAATGCGAACGCAGTTGATCCAGTGAGAGCAGTCATGGAAAAAAAAGTACTTGGTGTTTTGCAGAATTTCCATTCCGAAGGTCTTTACGTTGCCCCAGACATTCCACGCAAGAAGGCCGATAACGCCGCCGCGTCGTATGGCATGCCCTCTTCCGCGAAAGTGTTCGCCATCGTTGATTCGACGGTTTTCGGTTCGGCCAAGAACGGCCTGGCGTTTACCTCACATGGCCTGTTCTGGAAAAACGACTGGACTACCACCTCGGCTAAAACTCATATGCCGTGGGAAGAGTTCAAAGCCACGACCCAGGGTCGGGCCACGAAAGGCTCTGAATTGTTCTTGGGTAATGGCTGCGCGTTCGGCATGGCCGGTTCGAGCATGAAGCCCGATGCTCTGCTGCAACTGCTGGAGAAGTTAGCGGAGCAGTTGCAGGAACCTGCCGAACCGGTGGGGCATGCAGTCGAGGCGCCCATTGGGCAACCTGCTGCCGGCCAGGCGCCAGTTGTACGCGAAGAGCCTGTCAGCGCCCCGCCTGCAGCTGTTATTCCTCCTCGGCCGCCGCAACCTGAGCCTGAGCATATCCGCAAGCCCGCGTTCGAAGGCAGCTATCAGCAAGATCAGCTGCAGATCCTCAATGCAGTGGCCAAGCGACACAGGTTGTCTCACCAGATCCAGGTGGCACCCTCGATCAAGGTGTACAAGGTCGAGAAGGTCATCGAGATATCGGCTGGGCAGATCAAACCATACGACATCCTGATGATCGTCGATAACACCTTCATGCAGACTGCCAAGGACTTCTTGGTGGTGACCGCTCAGGCAGTGTGGGCCAAGGGGACACTTCGCAAACTCGAGCAATTCCCGATCAGCGAGATTCGCAGCATTCGCTGCGAGGCGAAGAATCTCTACATCAACGACTACGATTTCCAGTACTTCGATCAGCTTTCAGAGAACGAAGTGCTGGTGATGACCAACATGCTCAAAGAGCTGGTTGTGGCGTTGGGCAACCAGCAGCAGCGCTCGGTTCGCGGGGGCGAACCACAGCTACCTCGCCTGCTAGACAACGTTCTGTCTGCGATATACGACGATGTCATCAACGATGCCGTCAGTCGTATGCGCCTGGACAATCCACAAGGTCGAGAGCTCATTACGGCACTGACTGACTGCTGCTTCGCCACATTCTTGCTGGTGAGCGCTCGCCTACAAGAGCATCAGAGCTCAGACCGTGCAGAGATGCTGGGGCAATACTTGCTGGCACAAACCCTGGCGACTGTATTCGCGCTCCGAAGCAGTGACGAGTTGTGGAGCAGCCTGGAACTACAAGTAGCGTACATGATGATTCAGGGACGGTTGATTTACCGCGTGTTCGGGCAGACCGAGCGGGCCGGTATCGATATGTATCCTGGGCAAGAGTGCTATGTGCAAGCGTTTAGAAGTGTGATGGAGGCAGGTAGTCTTGATGACGGCCTGGATGCGCTACGCGACGTGCTGGGGGAGATTACGCGGGCGAATCAAAAAGCAATTGAGGCTGCGTTTGAATGTGCCGATCAAGTTCAAGAGATGTTTATTGAAGGGTTGTGAGTAGCGGTCTTCCAGGGTTGAAGCGGGCAGACGGGGGGGGGGGGG
>Ga0194135_10000138_pt1 | contig 41874 bp, 41 predicted proteins | sample LitLau_LLRF_2013_FD_134024 | JGI IMG/M metagenome (GOLD analysis project Ga0194135, IMG submission 134024) | Freshwater sediment microbial communities in response to fracking from North America - Little Laurel Run_MetaG_LLRF_2013 (version 2) | ecosystem: Environmental > Aquatic > Freshwater >...
ACACACACACACACACACACACACACACACACACACACCTGCATCGCAGGAAATGCCTTTCTCCTTCCTTCGCTCTCTCTGTCTCTCTTCAAATGTTTACTTCTTGAAATGTTTCACGAAATCGGAAGCTAAAAGACTTTTGTTCTCACACATTTATTTTCGTCTGTATAGGACAGAATCAATCTCTCCTGGGCGGCCTCGTATGATATTCGATTAAGTTATGAACATATCTATATATGAAAGAGAGAGAGAGAGAGAGTGTATTCATTCCAGTGTGAAACAACAAGAGAAGTAGATAAAAGTAGGAGGACTGTTCATGCATGTGTATTGATTATATATACAATATAAACGGAGGAGAAAAGCTGGTTTGGAAGAAGGAGAAATTATTCCCAAGTCTCGTATCAAATAAAAATGGGCTACAAAAATGCGATTGAATTAACTTGGTTCTTTGGAAGATCGGATGATTCCAGTCCCTCTTGAGGGATCCGAACAAAGATCGATATTTGGTAAATCCCCTTTCTCTCTATTTCTGCTTCTCTAAACGTGTGATGCTTTTCTTATCCTTAAGGAACTTGTCTTCTACTTCCATTCTTATCTAACTCTGTTAAGGGACGAGACTTACTATATAGGTACGTACGTACGTATCGGTGTGTATGGATAGGGATGAGAGTATTTATGTAAGCTCCGGCTCAAAGACTTGGAGAAAGTCTCAAATTTCCCAAACTCTCTCGCTCTCTCTGACTCGCCTACACTACATTCCCTCTCGAAAATTAATTAACTACAAGTGTAGCGAAAGCCTTTACTATTTAATTTGTATAGAATGGAGGAATCTGTTGTTAATAGGAGCCTGATGGTGAGGAAAAGGCAAAAGGAAGTATAAGTTATGTATGTGGATCAAAACTTTTGTTCGCTCCACTTGAGATATCTGGTGGGTGTGTGTGTTTGTGAATGATAGGACTTGTCAGTGTCAGAAAAGAGAAATCAGATTCAGGCGAGTGTGTATGTGTATGTGTGTGTGTTGGTTAGTGGCAGGAAGTAGAAAGTGAGTGTCCTGTTTTTGTGATACGGGTTAGTAGAGTGATCTTTAGTCTTATGGGTTTAGTATACGTGTGTGCAATAATATCATTACATCGAGCCACTTTCTCGGGTGAAGTAGTATGGGAGAGCTTAAAGGATTTGGTGTCATGTAATGCGACAAATAAATAATGAAAAAGACAAACGACTAGTACCCCAACACACACACACACACTCGTAGCAGAAGAGAAAGACATAAGGGACTTTAAGTTAGGATGAACAATCACAGGAACAATAAACGCGAGAGACGAGGAAGGAGCAGCGTGTGAGAATGACTGGTTTCATATTATACAGAGAGATATATGAAATAATACAGAGGACGACGACGAGGACCAGATGGGATAGAAGAACACAGATGGAAGCTCAACATAATTTCACATTTGACTTATTTACTCTTCGGATTAAAATACAGCCATGTCCGAGTCAGACACTTCTTCTCAATTGGCCAACCAGTTGTATATGTATATATATATATATGGATCAATTAGCTTGACACTCAACCTAATATGTAAGAGTCTACGAACAAGTAGACAGGGATATATAATATGTGTATATGTTTATATAGCTATTACGTTTACAATAATGTTTGGCTGCTGGCACAATAAATCCCACGAGGGATTTCTTAAGAAATACACAAAGGTACATAATACAAATATATCTACAATGATCTATGAATACTACACAAGCATACGCGCGCGTACACTGCTTTCTCCAAGAACAACATCAGACAGGGAGAGACACAAAATACATATACATATATATATATATGTGTATATAACGTCAGGATAATAGAGGAGAGTCAAATGATCAAAACCTATTATGGGCATCGAGATTTACATTAAGTAAGATAGGACGGAGAGACTACACGAACGTAAGGAGAAAGGGACGGAGGTTCCTCTATCTTCTTCACTACAATAACTTCCTTCCTTGTAAGAAAAGTTCTCACTTAAGTGAGTAGTGTCTTTCTCTCCATTATATTTCAGAGGAGATAAGGCGAGAGTGTCTCAGCTAATAAATAATATTGTGTGTATGTATATGAAGATAAACGGACGGGGGAATGTCGTCGTCGTAATGTACGACACAACTATATAGCGCTATATATATATAATCGAGTATATACGATATTGTGATTTGGCAATCTCTGAATTATTCTGGAGACGTATTTTGTGGAGAGTAAGTTTATATATATATATATATATGATAATAATGTGTACGCGTTGTATAATGTGTACGCGTGAACTTCTAATGAATAGTAATATCTTGTTTGAGTGTCAGCCTTCTTAAATTAACGATAAAAATAATCTGTCTCTATAAAATTGCACTTGGTTCAGTCAGAAAGCATTGGAGGGGATAATTTGATCATATACGAAGGAGGAAGGGATCGAGGGAAAGAAAGAGAAAGTGTTGAGAGGTTTGGAATGCCAACAAGTGAGGTTGGTGGTGGGTGATGTATGGACTGGTGGGGACGGTTGATTGCACAAAGACGGAGATGTATGAAGTATTATGATGAGGTTGACATCCCATAGTGTGTGTCAGCATGAGTGATCCCTCTTCATCCATCCAGGAGAAAGGAATGCGTGAGTGAGTGGGGGTGGCTATGGGTGTGACTTTATATAAAGGACAGGGTTACACACGACACAACTTTTAGTATCCACCAGAGTAGCCTTGAGAGACAAAACACAGAAAGACACAAAAATAGATAGGTAAGGGACACATATGTGATGGGTTACGAGGAAGAGTGAGTGTAGGAGAGTGACGTACCTGATCTCCCGTTGTCCGTCACATGATAGTCCTGTGGACAACCAACAGAATGAACTTAGATGGATGCTTTCTCTAATGGCCAAATGTATGTATGTATGGTTGAGTGTACGTACCTGAGGGTATTCGCTCAAGGGAGAGACGATGGTGTGTGGCACATGGGCAATCTGTCCTTTCCAATTACGAGCTCTCCACCACTTCTTTGTGTCATCTAACACCTGAAAAGTGAACGGGGTTAATCTCTCTCTTTCCCGGAGTAATTAAGACCGTCTTAATGACTGTGATCATTAACACAACCCGGCGGGTTTTAAGTGTAATTGCTTTCGTACCTCGAGGTACTCTCCACGGACGACCGTCAGTTCTTTATGATTGTTTGCAGTTCTCGGATGAGTTACAACAACAACTCGACCCCCACGGGACCTAATAGTGTCTAAGAATGCCCTTTGACCTGCTCCGAAATCGTCCCCAGGCATCTCAACTGGAGAAATTGATCTTTCTCGGTCCGCTGCTGCAGCAGCTGCGACTGCCACAGCTCGTCTATGCTCAGCCTGGAGAAGACAGAAACCACAATAGAGAAATCTCAATCAAAGAAGCTTTATCATCATTATAACTACAATCCAAGACTTTCTCCAACTTTCTCTCTCTCTCTCTCATGATTAACTTCTCCTTCTCTGTGTATTTACACATACACATACACACACACAAAATAATGTGTAAGACGAACTCGAGGGAGAAATAAGCAGAAGAAGAAGAGGAAGGAAATGGAGAGCAGAGTCCATTAGTCATTATTTGGTTTGTGGAAGGGAGATTCATTATTGAGTGTATGCTTTGCTGCTATGCAAAAGAGATCTCCTCTGTTCTTATTAGCGTTACCTCTTGCTGTGAAGCTTGCTGCATCCGTTCTTGCATTCTTCGTTGAGCCTCGGAGGCCGCGACTGCCCCAATGCTCGAGTTCATGTCGGGAATGGTAGGGGACCATCCATCCATGAAGACGGGTTGGTAAGGGGCCACGTACCCTTTCCAACTGTCCCTGCAAAGAGAAGGAAAAGAGAATTAATGGGAGAAGGGAATTTAATAAAAATGACCACATGCAGGTGAGTGTGTGAGAGGAAAGACGTGCGTGGTATGCAAATCTCCCGTATCTTGACGGAATCCTCTAATTTATTAAATTAATCTTGTGATGAGGAGAAAACTACAAGCTCAGCAGCGAAGAAAAAGCTACACCACCACCACCACCACTTTCGCCATCATCTGAGACTTCTATTCCACCCTCTGCTTTCTCTTCTCTCGCTTTCTCTCTACTTTTATCCATGTTCACACCAAAAGTAGAGAAAAAACTCATTAATGATCCCACAAACTTGTTGTTGTGCTTGCCTTGTCAACTGTTCCAAGTTTGAGGCTGCTGCTTGCTTTGTGTATGTGTATATGCTACTGGTCGTATAACTAACTAACTAAGTTTGAGGGATAAAATGTCGTGTTGTCGTGTACACACAGACTATAAAAGAAGTTGGAGAATAAAAGCGAAAGTTTAGGGACACTGTTGTATGTGTATGTGTGGAAATGTCAGGGGGTGTTGGACAATTGAAATGTCATGTGTGAAAAGTAGGGAAAGTATGTGTCATATAATAAGTGTTTCCGTGTCTCTGCGATGTATAGATTTGTATAGATATAAACTTGCGCTGCTTACCTTGTTTTTTGCCAAGCTTCGCCAAGGGAATGCCAGAGCTCAGTTTCCTTAGAGGTCATACAATTGGAAAGGAGTTCCACAGCTTCCCACGTGAGGAGAGGAGAGATAACCCTCGAGGCAAGGCCAGGGGTGTGGGCATCTCTCGAAGCGTCCACGATAAGTGCCAAAGGAGTGAAGAGAAAGTGAACCAGTTCCGGAGCATTTGGGTCGTGAATGTGAGCCTTAAGTCGAGCCTGTGTATAATTTATTCAGAGAAAGGGAATGAATGAACATTATTGTCAGATTTGATGAGAGATGATGAGAAATAAAAGCGGAAGGAGTTTCATCGGAAGAAGGTGATATTTTGTTGTGTTGAGATTGCATGTCAGAAGAACATCACCGGAGAAGAAGGAGGTTAAAAGTGTGTTGTGTGTGTGTTTCATGGGAATGAGCAGCTGGGTGACTTACCAAAAGGTTAAATGACAACTTGAACTTTTGGAGGATGTCGATAAATTCCCGTTCGTGTGGTGGCCGAGCTCGCATCGACAGCAGTCCTTCCCCGTGGTCTTTCTTTTTGCTTTTTTTAGACCTGAATGAGTGGAAGAAAAAAAACACACAGTGAGTTTCTCAAATGCATCTCTTCTCTAGATTTCCACACACAAAACATCAATTAATTCGATGGCTCCAATAAAGAGAGGAACTCTCTCTCTCTCTCGTCAGTCAGTCGTCGAGATTCATTTGAAATAATTACTCAATCTAAACATAGAAGATGAGAGAGAGAAAAGGCGACTCATCATCATCATCAACATCATCATCATCATCATCAGTATAGGCTCTCGTAAACCACTCTGCGCCTTCTTTCCTTCCTTCCTTTTTATATTCATCCTTTATACTATCTACGAGATAATAACGATGATAATGAGCTCGAGTAGATCTTCTCTCTAGAATGGGCTTCTATTATAAACTATATAGAAAGTGTCGTGTGTTCGCATTGACTTCCTCGGTGACTTTCTCTCTTGACAGAATCTCTCTCTCTCTCTCTTTCTCTTCAAGGTTGGCGGTGTGTGGGATAGTTTGGTTATTCGGCGGAGAAAGTCTAATCACTTTGGTAGTTCGACACTCGGGAGGAATATTATGTATATATCTCTCTATCTAAACGCGGCTGGCTCTTAAGAAGAAGGTGGATCGAGCTTATTACTCTGATTAATTTTATAGGCTTACTGACTTGAGACGAAGAAACACAAAAGGGGTGGCAGACTTGGTAATAATGTTGATGGACTGAGTGAGACTATTTACTCTTGAAATTGAGAAGTGAATAATTGATTACTCTCTCTCTGTGTGTGTGTATGCATAGTAGCAGTTTAATAGTGGCGTCGGCGGCTACTGCTGTGGATATTCCTCTCGTGTGTGTATATAAGTGTGGATTCATTGAGAGAGTTTTTGAAAAGACTTGTTGACTGACTTGTATTATGGAGTGTGTATAAAGATAGTTGAGAAATGTGCGGAAGGGAGATGAAGGAGAGATATCTTTTGAAGGAGAGAGTGATGGAACAGGGATAATTTTTTATTCCGTCACTCTCTCTCTCTCGTTGCTTCAGTGGGAGAGAGACCTACTCCTTCATCTTTTGTCCGAGAGACCCTTCAGTGGATCATCAATCCATGTGGAGAAGCAAATCTCTTTCGAGCTACTACTTCACTGACTTTCTCTAAGACTTACTTTCTTCTCCGTTGGAGTTCCCGGTAAGCTGCAGCAGCATACTGGAGCCTTGCGATGAACCGTTCAATGTCATCGAAGCACCGGTTAAGAATGGCCACTTCTCGTTCATACCGTCCTTCGCTTCCAACAGAACTGGTGTCATCTCGAACTCCTCCTGCGTCGAGGTCACCTCCTCCTCCACCACCAGCTCTGGGAGATGGGGGAGCAGGATGAGCATGGAGGAATCCACCCCCTCCTCCACCTCCACCAGGAGGTTCCGGTGGGGGTTGGATTGGTGGAGGAGGAAGATTATGCGAGTTACTATGTGTCGAACTGGCATTACTCGTGTGACGTGTTCGAAGTGGAGGCATTCTCCCGGACAAGGCAGCCTTGACGTCGTCTACGAGTTCGACTGCTCCAATGTTAAAGCACTATAAAGGGGGAGACGATGGCGATAAAGATGAATGAAGATAACGATGAAAGTTTGGAGTAAATTTTAAGAGAGAGAGAGAGAGATTGAGACTCACTTGGAAGATGTGCATTTCGACTGGCTGGACGATAAAGGCAAAGCTGTTGTTGTATAGTTCTCCAGGAATTGTATTGGTGAATGCTGTGGGCTCACGGATCAAGTGAAGAGGAAACCGTTCCATTTCATCCTGCAACAAATGCCAAAGGTTGTACATTAAGTCCAACTGTGACCACCACTACTTCCTCTCTGTCCCTCTCCACGCTAATTATTTATTCCCTATGAACATGACCAATTGAATTGGACTACTGGAAGGAATGCCGGCCTTTTTCCCTAATCCCGTTTTTGGAATGGACTTTATAATAAATATGTGCTGACTCTATGAGCAAAGAGAGAGACCACACCACTTTCCCCATTATCATCCATATCCATTACTTTCGCAAACCCATTTATTCCTCTCTCTCTCTCTCGTGGATAATATTTTCAGACTCGTCCATCCACTTTCCCTTTCCCACAAGTCTCTCTCGCTCTGTGTGATATTTAGCAGCTCCAGCAGCCAAAGAGATAATTAAAAATTTTTAGACTCCTCAGCGTTTATTGACATACAAGGAGGCGGAGGAGGCGGCGATATTTAGTCAGTTGAGTCATGGTTTTTTACTGCATACGCCATTGAATTGTACGTATAGTGAGTGAGGAACACAGGTGTGTCTATATTAGCAAGAAGTTGCAAGAAGAAATTAATTGAAATTGAGGTGGGCATTTCATTGTTGAAACAGAAAGTGCAAATAATATGATGTGTATACATGCATGGGCGATAAAAAGGGTAGAGCAGTGTTGTGTTGGGTAGAAGAAGATAGTGTGAAGCTATAAAAGTAGTGTTAAGTTGTGCTGGCCAAGTAAGTCAGTGGTGGTATTATTATTATTAGAGTCTCTCTCTCTCTATTGATAGTAGTGAGTGAGTTCTGAAGAAAAGGTGTTTGAAAGGCAAGCGAGCGTATCATAGTAGTAGTAAGGTTTGAAGAGCTGGTGGTGGTGTTGCCAAGAATGTGCCTAGAAATTGAGAGTTTTGCAGAGTTCTCTCGTTGTAGGAAGATAAGCCAATTAATTAGTACAAAGTGCGGAAACAAAGGAATGTGTGAGTGACTCAAGAAATATGGCGATTTGAGATTACAATGGGAACAAAGATATAAGTTCTTGATAAGTCATAAAGGAAGTGACAGATTGTGCAATTGTACTACACTATATACACGAGAGTGTGATATGCAAAGGTGTGTGTGTGTAATAATACATTCAGAAATCGACGATAGGAAGACTTTAGATTATTAGCTAATCCTCCCAACCATGCGTAACGACAACATCCACACTTTCACTTTTAATCACCTTCGTCTGGCATAGGAGATGAATTTGTCTATATATTATGCCCTAATGCCTGATATAAAGTAACTCTCCACCATCACCACCACCACCAGACCCACCTCCACTTGAACTGCTTCCCAATCAATTCCTCATGCATATTAGAAGTTTAGAATGTGTATTATTATTAGTGCAGGTGGTGGTGGTGGTTTTGTATGGAAAAGGTTTATTGGGAAGGGATATATAATAATATATGTATATGCATGCAGTACGCAGTGAGTAATAGGAAGGGCAATATGGTTTGTAGTACTTCGGAGGGATATAATAAAAATTGGCCGTGGGAGACGTTTGACGGATTTACATATTCCGTTCACACTTGGCAGTCTTTGGTTTGATCCTCTTGTGCCCTCAGACCAATAATCCGAGTCATTTAAATATTCTACAAATTGTATTATGCAAATGGAATTAAGTCGAAGGACCACCATATGGGGATGGTGGATGTGGAGGAATTCGGTCTATTGCGGAATTCCCTTCCACCAAATGAATTCCCTGTAGTAAAAATGAGGAGACTTACGCCGTTCTCAAAGTCGAGGATGACAATGTATCTGCTCTCGAGGCGAAGTCGCATCTTCTGACTCCAAATGCCGAAGCCGTTCTTTTCCATGTGGAGGAGCCGTTTCATTCCGTCGGCAGGGATGTTGAGATCCTCCGACAGTTGGAATGTGGCGAGGTGCTCCACTTCGTAGACATTTCCTTGGCCACTTCCATTTTGACCTGAAGACCCAGCCATGTGGTGGTGGCCGACTAAACTTCCTTCCATGTCTGAGGACGAGAACATGCTTTGCTCATCTGAAAACATGTCAACATATCTCATTAAATGGAGAAGCGTCGGGTGGTGATGGAGCTTTTATCTTTAAAGTGGATTCAATCTCCGGTCGCTTCCCTTTCTATTAGCCCCCTTAGGAGGATAAAAGATCCGTTATGGAGATACCAATGTGTTCTCAGATTGCAAAATGATGTGTGTAGTGGAAAGGACAGCAGAGGGTGGTTCATTCTCAGGATAATAAATATATGGAAACAGGTTTGGAAAGATGACATGTGAGTCTCGTCGTAGTAAAAAGGTGTTCTGGGGCCAAGTTAAGTGGAGAGCCTAACGTCTATAAGTAGCAATGAAAGGAGAGGCCTACGTGTGTGTGTGTGTGTGCACACATCTTTCTTTTTATCCGTCCGTAAGCCTATCCTTTGTAAAGGATTTAATTGAGCTGAAAGTGAATTATGATTCGGATCTAAGGGAAAGGAAGCCTCCAGGAGAGACCGGCCGTCTCAATTCCGAAAAAAATGAAGGAAATGAATTGTTACCCAGTTGTGTATACCCGACAACCCCGAGACAGTTGTCATAAATTCTCTCTTTCAAATAGAACGGCGAAGCCTAAACAATTCTCTAGCTCTGTGTTGGGTATTTTTGGGATCCTCACACGATGAATCAAACTGCAAAACTACAATACAAAATAACCACACGCGTTGACTACTAAGACTACTAAAGACTCCCTTCGGCTCTTCAATTAATGTCTGTTTCCAACTAATCCCTCAAATCCTGGAGAGATTCTTCCCTCTCTCTCTCTCCTTCCCTTAGTCTTTTTACCTTTCTGCCTCAAAAAATTCACAGAGAGAGAGAGAGAGAGGAGAGATCAAAGCTCAAGTGATATCAAAAAAATTAAGCCCTCAACTTTCATTCTGCTTGGCTTGTGCTTTCTTCTTCCCACTGCTTGCTCTCTCCGTCAATCCGCTCTTTCTCTCACTATATATACATGTAACCTACAAATACACACTTCGCACATGAAACCAACTCCTTCCTTGCCAATCATCCCACACACTCCTCTTCCATATGTATGTATATATATATCTATGTGAGTACGGACTCCGAAAGGAAATCTAAGGCTTCCAGATTTTAGATACAATTACTTTCGACGCAGAAAAAGAAGCCAAGAGAAAAGAATGATTTCATTCCCACTTTTACGCTTATTACCCGAGAAGGAGGTTCTCTGTGGATTGAAAGACGGAGCAAAATGAGTTAACAATTAGTTTTTTTTTCGTTATCGCAACTTCCTGGCCTGACCTATTGTTGTATGGTGTGTACTATAGACTTGTAGAGCAAGCGATTGATTGCATGGTCAGGTTTCTAGAAGAGAAGTTCAAGAATACTATAACTGGGGGTGAGCACAGAATACATGAATGTGTGTGTGCGATTGATAATTATCAGAATGTATGTGTCAATTACTGCGAGTTCATATCACATTTTGGTGCTAACAGTTTAAAAGGTCTTTTGTTATGAGAGAGAGAGAGAGAGACGTTTAAGATATATGATACATTTGTGTGAGTATATCAATATAGAGATGAGTCTGGTATGTTAGGATACTTTGGGGTGGTTTGGGGGGTATTCTCATGTTCTTTTGGCTCTCCGGCAGATGATAAGGTGGAATGGAATGACGGACGAGGATTGATAAGGGAGCGTGGTGGAAAAATGGTTAGGAAATAATGACAGGGACTATAAATAAGAGTGAGGTAATACAGATCGAGGGATCGGAATGGGTTTCGGTACAACAGGGTTTTGCAATAAAACACACACCTTGATAAGACACACAATGTCACGTAATACTTTAGATAAGCTCTGACCATGAAATTAAATCTAAATCTCTGACTCCGGGCTTCTCTTTTTTGGGATCGACGACGACGACGACGGATTGGCAAAAAGTCTAGCTACTAACTTAACGCTTCCAACTCTCTCTTGCCTTTTGCTCTCTCTCTCTCTCTCATATTATTATATGAAGGAGAAACGTGGAAGGTGGAATAAACGTAAAAAAACAAAAAGAAAAGAAATGTTGGCAATCCTTAGGATCTGTTAAAGTATCTCGTAAAAATTCTCTCAAGCGTTTTGTCTGAATCTAACAGTCTGCTGGAGAGGTTTTTGTTCTTGAAAAAAAATGAAATGTTTCAATGTTTGTACTCGGGTGGTTCTTTTTGTATGCCATGCCACATTTGATTCGTGAATGTGATTTAATGGAAGTCTAAGAACTGTGAACTGGGAACTCTCTCTCTCGTGTTGGCTTATATTCTGTAGGGAGTGGCTCAGGAGAGAAGAAACTGACCCGTGTGTGTGTGTGTGTGTAGTTCTTTAGCAGGCGAGTTCTTTGGAAGAAGTAGAAATTTGTAGAGCTTACGAATATACTCAAGCCTCAAGGTCCCTTTTGAGACTTCAGAGAAAGTGACACACAAAATTCCAAATTCACGTTTCACAGAAGCACTATGGACAGACTTTTTTGACTTGCTGCTTTGTGTGAGGTGGTTAGAGAGAGTCCGAGTTGGAACTGACTATATAGAGAGAGAATGGATGTTCCTTTAACATTAGTTGGCATTGCGAATGTGTGTGCAATCACCTTATCATGACCGTGTGTAGAAGATAAGCGAAGATATTTGGTCAGTTGTTTGTAGATGGATTTGTCTCTTTATGACATATACGACGAGATACACTAACAACTAAAGTATATAATATACATACTGGAGTACACTTGTGGCTACTGCTAGTAGTAATGACACTGATTTCACTTGAAGGTGAGGAAATGTGAGACACTTACCGTAATGGGACTCGTTGATGCCCCTCATGACCTGGAGGAAGGGCTTGACAAGGATCTTGGCACTTTGGGGAGACAGAGGAACGTGGACTGGAGGACTGACTTGGTCGACTGCTGAGGAATTACAGAATGAAAGTGGGTCTGGCTGACGAGAAAATGGCAGCTCCACCTGTGTCCCTCTCTGTATTATTGTGTATGGCCAGGTGAGTTAACTACAGAACATTCATACATGCAGCAAAGGTGAGGATACCACTTAGTTAGTGTGTGTGTAGATGAGGAAGGAGCCCCTGAGGCTTAAAATTCCTGAACGATCCCCAGAACAACAATAACAATCAACAGAGAGATTGTTATTAACGGCAACAGGAGCGGTGATGGTGTATATATATATTGGTGAACGGAGAATGCCTCAAGGATTCTGGGACCTTGAAGGTCTTCGGAGATGATAAGAGAAGAGGTGACCCTTCGTGGGACTTATCTTGAAGGAATCTTAGCAATTGATCTGTGACAAGTGAACAATGCGGGGGAAGTATAATGGACTGCTATGATGGAATCTATTATTATTATTATTATGAAGCATATCTATCTCTCTATATAGACGGAGGTGAAGTTCTTTGATAGTTTGATACTCATTGAAATGCAGAACACAATGCAAAATATGCAAATGCTACCATCACCATACCTCATAGCTACTAGTATAATACTACAACCACCACCGCAGGAGATGAATAAGAGAGTCTTAAAAAACTTGGAAGAAAACCTTTCATAAATCATTTAAGGACGGAGAAGAGCTAACATTACCAGTGACTAAGTTGCCATTAAGCTTTAAGACTTGGAAGAAGAATTTGGAGAGGAATGAGGAGATTGAAGATGCGATGATGAAGTCTGTGAAGAAGCTACGACGACGAATGCGTGTGCAAATTCAATCGCTCTTCGGTTCAATGAAACTTGGTCGATGGTGATGAGACTTTTATTCAAATAGGTCTTTTAATCTTTATTATTCAAACTGTTTTATTCTTTATTAATGATTGTGTTATTCTTACAAGCTAAACTTTAATTAAGAGTATATATAAGAAGTAACCGTTTATTATACATTTATATGTAACATGTTCAATTGTAATAATAACCACTGCTGCTGCACTATTGTGATGTTGTGTAACGCGTTGTAAGAAACACTGCACATGGGAAATGAATTAATTATTATTTATAGAGTGACACATCAGAACATATCAGCTCAACATAATCAAATACTAATATGAATTTAATGGTGAGAAACGCGAACAGAGCAAAAGTATTTTTTCCATCGTGTCATTCTGCGAGTAGGAAGAATTATTAAAACCTTTTAGCGAACCTGATGAGACGATAAGAAGTCAAAGGTTGTAAAAGTGAGATGTTAATTCTAAAGCAATTGTAGTTGTGCCAAATTAATAATATATATTTTTAGCTGCAAGCTGTTGTTTTTTCTGCATGGGAAATATTCTGGCTGCATGTAGTTGTGTGTTTCATATCTAGTCGCGAGTTGAATCGTTCTCTCTCAGAGTGGCGTTTGTTAGACATTGCTATATAATATGTATTATAATGTATGTTCGATGTTCGCTGTTTGCTAAATTAAAAGTGATCAACACAGAATGGAGAGAGAGAGAGAGAGAGCGAATGAATATACACTCTACAATTTTTAGTGATAATGTGATAAATAATTGACCATTTCATATTTAGCATTCAATAATTGACTTTGCATGTATCATAAAACAGTATGACCCCAACTTCTACTTTAGAGAGATGAGTATTGATGAAAACACACTTATTTATAATCTGCAAATTCTGCAGTTGACAGGTTGCGATTATGCAAGAGGGGAATTTGGAACGAATTAAAATATTGACAAAGCCGTGTATGTATAATGTAATAAGATATTTTTACAGCAAGTAAAAAACTGTTTTTGTTTAGTTAAGCGAAAATGGAATTTTATTTAGTTCTATAGTTAAACAGCGAGAGAGGCATGTGTATTAGTAATTATTATTTGCTTGTCTATTTTGAGTAAGAACTGCTGAGCTAAGATCATATAAGTACATAGTATTGCGTTTGCATGTATAGAGAGATATATATTTGTATATATATATATGGTTAATCAGTTTAGATGTTGTTATTGTAAGTTAATTAGTGTAGAGGGTAGAGGTGAATGTTTAATAATTAATGTCTGATGAGGAATCTGATTGAGTTATATATGAGAGAGGATAATAATATTATGTTAGTTTTGAAATAGAGAAGTGTAACAATATACTTACTAATTTAAAAGGCGTGTGTGTGTATGTGTTTCAAATATTAGAGGCGTGCATATATAATATTCATATATAGAAGGGGAATTGAGACTACTAAACTGTGAGTTGTATTTTGATTAATAATGTAATTAAGAATTAATTAAGTAAGTTGTTTTGGAGGAGGAAGGGTAGTAAAATTTTAATCAAATAGTGAAAGTTAGGCTGGAAAAGGTTGATTGTAGGGTTGCTGGGGTGTGTGTTGTATTCACGTACTACACAAAGTATACACGTTGATTTAGGTTATTATGGAGAGAGAAGAAGAATAGAGTCCAGATATTACGGTGAGTGAACAAAGTTATAATTTGAAAGTTTTGATGTGAATTGTAGAGAAGGAAGTGTGTGTGTGTGTGAGAGAGAATTTGATTGGAATTCCAGGCCGGAGAATAATAACGCTGTGTGGGCAATTAAAATTTGTGGAGGAAGTCAATTGTGTGAGAAGAAGAAAAGTAGAAGGAAGAAAAGGTTTGAAAAATCTCTAGTTTCATGGGTGGTGGCATGTCGATGAATGAGTTAAAGTTGTGAAAGTTTCCACATGAAGTTGTTAGATGCATAACGAGAAGGCTTTTTATGTTTTCATGCCGGAGCAGCAGTTCATAGTTGTTGGATTTCGGAAAGTCAGAGTCTGCATATACATAAGTACATATATGCATGGAAGTGAGTCGATTTTACTTATCGGACTTTTAGTAGGTCTCTCTCCGCCTCATTCCTTCACACTTACTCGATCTCTTTATGTATAAGAAGAATGTATAAGTATATATTGATTGATTCAAAATGTAAAAAGTTTTCCACAACTTTGCGTCTTTGCTTAAATGGGCACCCTTCTCGCGATCTCTTTCGCCTGTCTCTCTCACATACAGATATATTTTACTCCAAGACTACAAAAGCCACTTTAAACTTAACTCTGGAAAACATGATCTAATGTATAAGATTAATTGTGACTCTGTAATATATTCATTCTCGCACTCACCCCTTTCACAGTGAGTTCACTCTAAAGAGTATAGAAAACACGTTGTCGGCTATTATTACTATATCTTCATATCAGCAGTGTATGAGTTTATAAACTGTGTAACATTTATTCCCTCTCTCTTATTATCATCGTCGTTAAATCACTCTGCAGTGTAGTAGCAACAGTTTAGCAACAACTTATATACCTAACTTGTGTTATAAGACTGAATCATATATTAAGACTAATTGTAAGGTAAACTTCTCTCTCACTTGTTTCTGCACTAAAACTGCTAGCGGAAATGTGTAAAGTTAGACTAGACACTTTTATGTCTTACAACTCACTAGATATAGATAATATATGTTTCATTTCATTTGTGTATAGAGATATATATAATTACTCTATGTAACTCTTTGTTAGCTGATTTATGAATTAATTAATATATACATATTTGAATTCATACTGACTGACTGTCTACAGTCATCTCCCTACCTACAATCTCCTTTGGAACGTATGTGGTGTAATTTTAATAGAGAGAGTAATAAAAATGAGAGAGAGGCTGCTGCTGCTGCTGCATTTAGTAAGTATTCGAGAGGCCACTGTAAATCATTGTACATTCATTCACTCATTTACACAGCATTTAACTTTGGTGTGGGTTAACTATTATCAAATAGCGGTTTCTGCAGAGTCTAATTAATAGCAATTAACTTGTTTGTGTGCCTTCCTTTCATCTTTTCTTTCATTCATTGTCTCGTATCGCTACTATATATGCCACCACGTATATACATCCCTGTATTATATATATATATGAGTGTGTATGCATCGCCCTTCAAGTCGTTTAAATAAGTGAGTTACTTACTTCGGAAGTTGTTTGGTAGAAGAATGAAAGAAGAGTTGAAGGAAAGGAAGGAACTAAACTTTGTGTGTGTGTGTGTGTGTTTGTGTGTATGCTCACTATACATAGGCGTTCTAATAAAATGGGAAGTAAAGATGAGAAACACATAATATTACTCTTGATCTACTATATAGAGAGATGATGATGATGATGGTTGTCTGATTCGATGATGATCCTTTGTAGTTTCTCTTGAAAGAATTGAATGTCATGATTAACATGAACGTGTATATATGTACCCATGCATGCCTATTATTTTATTGCAATGTCTGTCAGTGGAAATCGAAAGGATTTTGTGTTTGAATTCCTACGTGTTTAATTAATAGGGTGATGTCTAGAAGAGGAATAATTGCAAATTGTGTAAAGAGCGAGTTTTTGTTAGTGTGTACTATGGATCGAGTTCACAGAATTCTTGACGGGTTGAAGGATTGGTAACCAATTAAAAGTGTATCTCCCTCTGAGGTAGATTATTAGAGTAGCAGAGAGGAAGTCGTGTCTGTGTATCATTGGAATTTGAATGGTTTAAGTGGATACTCTACAGCTTTGATTTTAACAATCTCCCATTTTCACGTTTGTACCTAAACTTTTCATGTATATAACAGAACTGGAGCGCCTTTTAAGTAGGTATATATATGGTTAGTATAGAGCGATATATGTATATAGCACCACTGAATATGAAGGAATAATTATGAAAGTTTAATTTCAGGATTGATTAAACTGTCTACGTTGTGAGAGATATTTTTGAAGTCACTGAAGGGGTTGTTATGTAGGCGTGTGTGTGTGTGTGTGTTTTAGGAGGAAAGTTGACGGGAATTCTCGGAGTCTCTGAAGGATTTCATAGGATGAGAAGAGTGTTTATTTGATGGTAAAATGCGCAACTGAATAACTGAAATGTGTCAGAGATTTTAGTTCATCGTGAGGGACTTGTCATTGTGTCACTCTGTCAGTGTCAATCTCCCGTTTATTGCTCACTCAAGAAATTAAGGGTTAGTGTGGGGACGAATGAATTGATGGATATATATAATAATAATATGTGGTCGCTTCCTAAAATAGAAGTGTCTGTGTGTGCAATTCAAATGGTGATGATGAGATGTTGGGGAGATTTATGTGCATTTTTGGATGATGAATTGAGCTTATCTTTAGAAATAGAGGAACGTAACGAACGAAGGTTGTTGTATGGTGGCGGTGGCAGGTGAGGTGGAAGCGACGACGACGACGACGACGGTGATGATGACGACGAATGATGATGGTGATTAAAAGGACTGCAAGGAATATATTATATGAGAGGAAGAAAGCGAACTGGGGAGAGAGGTGAAAGGTGGTGGTGTTGGCGGATGAGAAGAAGGTGAGCTGATTAGAGGTTGAGAGATCTTGTGGAAGAAACGAACGACGCTGTGAGACTCAGCGTGGCACTCAAGAGGACCCCTAGCAAAAGTCCGGAACTGCTTTTTCGAACGACTCCCTCAACTCCATTGCATCTGTCTTCATTACAGCAATGGATCTCGAAGGAATTTTGAACTGGAAAGAGAACATCACATACACATACAATCTCAGAAGTTTCTTTTCGGTCTTAAGATAAACGCTGTGTGCACTCGGGATTTTATGGGTGAGTCTTTATTACACACGAGGTTTTATGCGTTGTAAGGAGAAGACATAAAATTTGTAGGAGAGATGAAGTGTGTAAGTATTATGAGAGAAAGAGTGTAGAAGAAAGGAGAGATGAAGAGTTGTGAAGCGTCGTCGGGTGCGGTTTTGAAAAGAAAATAAAGAAAAGTTTCCATGAAATTTTGAACGGAGAAAGACTTGTTTGTGTGTGTGTGTGTTTGGGATGGAGTGCATATGTTCACAAGAAGAGGAGGAGGCGGAAATGTGGAATGTAAAAGGCTCATAAATTTAGATGCGAAAATGTAAAAAAGGTTTGGTTAGGTAAGGGAATAACATTGCGGATAAGATGAAGGGAAAGATTATCGTGTGTGTTTTGCAATACTGCTCGGTGGTTGGTTGTATCGTTGTATGTGTGTGTGTGTGTAAAAAAGGAGTTGAGTGTTGTAAGATCAGTATAAATGTTTTAAGGCAAAAATGTAAAATGGTAAAGATGATTTGCATGAGTTGTGAAAGAGGAGGATGGAATGTTTTGTGTTGTTTCGGGGAATTTCATGCATAACATATGATGATGAGAGTATTAGGTTAGGGATATTGGAATGTTGCGGATGAATGAGCAATATAATAGCGGAGACTGTGACAACAAGGAGATGGGTGTGTAACAATAAAGAGCAGTATGGAATGGGTGAACTATATATAGGTTCTATGTTGGAATGTATAATGAGGTTAATATTCACGAACCTTTCTCTTCGCAGTTCTTTTCGCAGCCGTAAACTTCCATGGCGGGTCCGGAGTACTTGGAACAGTGGGTACTTTCGGGAGGACACTCCAGGAGGTTCGAAATGGTGAGGTTACGACACGGAGTGACAGATGTGATGATATAAGTGCCACATTGGAAGCATCGGATGCCCTGGACGACACTGAGAGTGCCGGCTGGAAGAAAGACACACACACACACATATAAGAAGAGATGATCATTTTGAAGTCTGAAGTGGTCTCATGAAAGTCAACGAAGTTGTAAGGGGGATGTGTGTATATATATATGGATATAATCATGACTGTGAGAAAGTTCACCGCTGAGAAGGACCGCAGCAGAACCACATTTCGGTTATGACACCTTTCCTACCGGGTGATTTCCCCAGCAGGAGAAAGTTTGCCTTCGTGTGGTCCAGTGTAGTGTGTAAACGGTATTTTTATTATTGAGAAGAATGGATTTATTGGATAGCAGAGGAGAGGAGAACATAATATGTGTTAGGCAGTGGAGAAAGAATGGATGAGGTTTTATTTGTCCTCGGACAATTAATAAAAATTCTTTTGAACTGAGGAAAGTTGTAATTGAATAGTTCTTTTAAGAGACATTCTTTTGAATGGGGTGGGTGGCATTAGGCAAGAGAGAAGAGAGGCTTTTACTTCTTTATTGCTTTTGATCGGAAGCGGTGCATTATTGGTCTCTCGGCAGGAGACTTTCGAATGCATGAGGAATGAGTGTTCACGGTGGTGGCTGAGCCGTGTGTGTATATGCTCAGTCTTCTCTGATGTTCATGCATGAGATGGGAAACCAATATTGGAGTTGAGTTGGATCTCCATTTAGATGGAAGCAACAAATCCTTCTTCGCTTCTTTGGGTTCTTGGACTAATTGTGTGGATCAACCGAGACTCTCTCTCTCTCTCCCTGTGTGTATATATCTTTTTATATAATGGTGAAGTTGGCGTATGGCCAATCTGACTTAAGTCAAGGGAGTTTAAGGTCAAAGGTTGAGGATGAGGAGGTCTTCTTCAAAGGTTGAGTAGAGTTTGTAGTCTTTGTAGTAAGAGAGAAGGGGTAACCAAGAAGAAGAAGTATGAATGAAAAGGAAAGTTATAATAATGGATGAAAACCGGATCTGTTAGTGTGTCACAGACGAACTCAACAATACACAACACCTGGCTGTTGTTGAAGATATTGCAAAGTGAGCATTGTACAATTTGGATAATAATATTGTACGTAAGAAGAAGAAGTTCATTCATTGATTACAATTGAAGAAAGTGAGTAAACACCTGCAGCTAACGTAACTCTGAATGTAGTCTGACTCGTCACATAATCACAAGAAGTGTAATGCCCTTCTGGCAGATCTGGTTTGGGAGTAAATTGCTGTTGAGAGGGAAATTAATGTAGCGTGTGTCATGATTAATGATGATAATAATGAGAATAGGTCCAGACAATTAGATGATGAGATGAGGCGCAAGTGGTGGAGTTCCCACAAGCGTTTCCGGCGGACTTTTGACGAAATTGTGTGTGTGTGTGGTGTGTGGTCATTAGGTTTGGAAGTGGTCACTCGGTCTTTCTTGCTTTGTTGCTTGAGTGGTCCTTTGAAAAGGTCGGAGACAATAACGGAGTGAAGAAGGGCAGGTGGTTTTGATGGGAGAGATGATCATCTTATTGTGAGAGTCTCCTGACTTCCAATGTAGAAATGATTGGGCGAGACGAGATTCAATTTGTGACGGGAGGAAAGAGTCGACTCGGTGGATTAAGGATTATTGTATTCGGTAGTGGTGGACTCCTTTTGAGATCTTCTCTCTGTGGAAGTGGAAGCCTTAATCATCATCAATTGCAAATTGAGTCCCGTCACATCCACCTGCTCTCTTTGGTGTGGAGAGTTTGTTTAGTTTGCATATAGACCAAGTGGGCGACTTCAAGAGTGAGAGAGAGAGGTCCATTGTTCGGTGAAGAGAGAGAGAGAGAGTACACTAATTAAGAAATGAATTAGCTAACAACTTTGTTTCCTTTGTTGAGTAAGTAAAGTTTGAGAGGGAGGAAGCACACAGGAAAGGAGACCTCTTTGCTACCCTCTTTCATTTATTAACTTCAGCCAGACGCTCTCCGTCCAGAAAGACCTCTTTCTTTCTTTTTGTATACTTTCTCCAGATGCTGGAAAAATGGGTCTTTTATCCATCTTCCTATATCCTTGCTTGGACTCGAGTCACAAGCTCAAAAGATTTCTGCGAAGAAGGGTTTCATTTTTCTCCCTGGAAGTGGATCTCTTCTCCAGAAGACTCTCTCAGAATTAAGTTGTAATTTGGAGATTTAATATGAATTTATTTTGTCCTGGGTTGAATGGGTAATCTGAACTGAACATGGACAAAGTAGAGAAAAAACATTTGCTCCCCGACCGATTTACTCTGCCCTAGGTCTCCTCTAATGTTCCGACTACTCATTTTTCAGAGACTCGCTACTTAATCTGTGTATACATCCACTGCTTTATAAATGAATCTCTGTACACGAATAAAATACTTAATCTTAAAGACAGCAGGAGAAATGATGAGTCTTTTCAAAGAACTATTCTCAAATTGCACATGAAAGCGAAGTGGATTTTCATAAATCTGATCGTGATGATGTCGGATGGATACACTTTTCCGTTTTAGTAATGAAATTAGAGTCAAAAAATAGAGAGAGATGGGATTCACTGGAGTCTATTTCTGTCTTGGGAAAAAGGTATTTCCGAAATTATGTGATACTCTCTCTCTCTCCGAGGGCAGGCGCATTTATGACTGACTGCGTTTGTCTATGTAGTAGAAAATCATTAAAAATGTAAATTATCCTGAGTCAGAGGAAGTTTCTTTCAAACATGTCTTTTTTGACTTTGAAGAATTTATGAAATTTTAAATCTCTAGTGAAGCAACTTTGCCCAAGCTGTATATAAACTTATGACGAGGCTCTCTCTCCGAGGTAATTGGTACAAAAAGAATATTATAATAATAATGTTCCCACTGTTCGTCTCTCCATACTCTACTTTATATTTATATACTCGCGTAGTAGTAGTATTAAGCACATCTTATATATTCCCATGAAAGCCAGCATTGTGTGTGCATGTGTAATTCTGACGACGGACTTTGTGCTGTCTGTGTCTGTGCTCAAATAAGAATTTCATAGAAAAGCAAGTGTTCAGACTTCAGACAAAGAAACGAAAAGCTTGTGGTAACGTGCGGTGGTAAGTATGTAAAGAAATAATACGAGGAAGGAAAAGTACAAAGCTAATGCAGGAGCCATCCCTCAATGGGAATATTCTTCTAAAGTTCTTTCCATCTGCTTCCGTTTAAGAAAACATCAAGGATCAGAGAAGAACTTGGAATTTCGAGTGACTAGTGTTACTGAGAGTTAGAAATGCGTGTTTTACGTGTTCGTATGTAATGATGATGTACTACACTCACACAAGTGGATGAAGATGCAATCTTTGTGTGTATGTGTGAGTGTGTGTGTGTGTCTGCATGCAGAGAGGGGTAGTTTTTTGATGATATGTGACCCAGACACAAAGCGACCTACTTGACCACTTGACCACACGCTACTATAAGCTATATTGACAATCGAGCAGTGAGTTTAGCAATCAAATATGCAAATGTAGGTGATATGAGTACGTGGCTTTCACTTTCATAATATGCAGAAATGCAGAGTATGAGGGGGTTGCTAATAAAGAAGCAAACAAAAGGGCAAAGACCAAAAGATGAACTTTCTTATTAGTGTGTGTGTGTGTGTGGATTGTCGTTAGTGGTGCAGAGATCTCTTGAGACTCGTAGATCAAGTGGAATTGTGTTGTTGAGAGACAAATGCGTATGAGAGTGTGTGTATAGTGTATGTGAATGTGGAGAGAAACAAAGTGGCGATGAATGTGGATGTGTGTTTGAGAAAGAGAGAGAGCATATTATACATTTGTCGGGGGGTGCACTTGTGGCATTTTAATATGTCAACGGGAAGTCGGTTGTCGTTTGTGAAGGGAGTGAATTATGATAGGGGTATTGATTTCAGGGAGTTTGTTATAAAGTCTTGGAAATCGGGGAAATGTTTTTTGGGAAAGAAGTATACGCTATATATATGTATTTTATATCCACACACGTATATTCTTAGATAGAAGAGATTTGTACGAGAGAGGAGTAAATAAAAATGGTACTTCTCCGTAAGTTTCAGAGAGAGAGAGAGAGTCACAAATCGTGAGTTGAGAGGAGAAATAATAAAACAAGTTTTGTCAGTTTAATTGGATTGTAAGATGGAGTGAAATGTGTCTCTGGTGGGACGTGGACGATGGACATTCGTCGTTGTCTCCATTCTCGGATGATGATGATCTCGTTGAGAATAATGGGAGAGTTTTTATTCCCACCACATTTACTTGACTTTCTTCCTAGAGACTTCTTGGGGATTTCAAATCGAGCTGAGAGTTGAAACTTTATCTCTGGCGGCGATTTAGGATGACCTCGCGTCTTCCTGATTTATTGTTTGAGAGAGAATAAGGAATGGAGGTGGATGGGAAAGGTGTGTGTGTGAGAGAGAGAGAGAGTATATATAAATGTATGAGTTGTCATTAGAGAGAGGTGTGAGGGTCTAATGGACCACAGCAAACAAGAGGAATTGGAATCAAGTGAGTGAGACGTAGGAAATATATATAAGAAGAAGAATGGTGGTGGTGTGTCGTGTGTGAGAAAGTTTGGTTGGGTGGAGACAAGTGGTAAGGTTCCCAGGCGTGTTCTCCTGTACTTCTCGTCATGGCACTCTTCCTCCTGTCTGTCACTCTAGTGTCAAAAAACAAGTCCTTTGGGACTTTCTCCCGAGTACATTGGAGTAAATATTTAGACGCTTTCTTCATTTCCTTTTTAATTCCATCTCTTAAATTGAGTTGTTCTCACGGATGGTTGGCGGAGGAGAGTCTTCGGACCGTGAACACGGCTTGTGTGTGTTGTATTATGAAGTATGAATAGAGGGAGAGAGAGAGTGACGAGTCAAGGACAATAATAAATGTGTATAAAGAGCCAGTGAGGGAGAAAGACCACTTTCTCCATGTATACAATATAGTAGTTTGTTTCAGTTGAGACAACAATGCATAAATGAGTCATTACGGGAGAGTTGAGATAATAATGTGGGGGGAAGAGAGATTTGGGCTTACCCAGTCCGAGGAGAATGACGGAGAGGTTGAAGAAAGAACTGGAGGATGCCATGAGGAAGATGAGATATAGACACAAAACACACACTTTATCCTGAGAAGAAGACTTTCGAAGGAGAAAGTGGAGAAAGTTACTCTCTCGACTGATGAAGTCTACTTGGCAGAACGGCACGGGAGATCGAACTGACTGTGAAATCGGGTTGGAAGCTCCTTTTTCACTTCCCCGTGATGATGATGATGATGATGATGATGATCCTTCCAGGGAGGGAAGGCCGACACGTCACGCCTTCTCACAGTGAAATGAAATGATCTCTCTTCCACTTGGGTGCAAATCGGTGCAGCAGCAGCAGCAGCATCAGCAGCAGCAGCAGCCCCTTGTGTAGAAGTAGTGGTAGTAGTTGAAGTAGTAGTTGAAGAAGTAGTTGTATAGTAAAAGTAGAAAATTTAAGCAGAAGAGTAGTAAGAAGAGAGAGAGAGAAGGGACAATCAAGAAGTGAAATGCTAAATTTAGATTTCGAATCACACTGGGACTTACCACTTGCTGTCATCTTACAGTTAATACCATTGAGATTGTAGTCTTTTCGGTGTTCATGCTAATAAAGCGTATGGCGTTTTAAAATATGCAATTGAATTTTAAGCAGGAGTGTGAGCAACGACGACTACGACTACGACGACGACGGTGATGCAAGGAAGAAGGGAATTTCTGTATATATATATATGAGTTTAGTGGGCATAGAGAGGTTTCACGTTGTCGTTGAGAGACAGGAGAGAGATAAGGACGAGCAGTGCGAGACTTTCTGTTCTGTGCCATCTGTACGGGACAAAATGTGTGGCAGGTCAGAATGTCAAGACTGTGTCATTTTTTCTTCCAGGGGTTTTTACTCTCTTCTTTTACACACAAGATGATCTGGTGGTGTGGGTCTTTTGTGGGAAATGGTCTTTTTTGGCCGCGTTTGACATCATTAGAAGTAACCGAAGGATTTTTTGGCCTTTGGGTTGTGTGTATGTTACACATCTATGTGTAAAGGGGATAAGTATAATAATAGAAGTGGTGGTATTTGAAGTAAAGCACCGTGACAGAGGAAATAGAGAGAAAGTTGAAGCGATATTATGATTGGGGGACTAGGAAAGACATTTAGATTCAATTCTCATTTGAAGGAAATGGATTCCAAAATGAAATGGATCCTTTGATGGTGTAATGAGACTCGGGAAATGTATAATATTGATATGGGACTCGTTTGATTTTACGGAGCAACATTTGGAGAAGTACGTACACAAATCACAGAGGGTTTGGTGAGTGTGGTGTGTTTATTATTACTTTAAACAGGTTTGCTCCTTAAGGTGGGCAGAGAGAGAGGCAAGTTTCTGTGAACTCTGACTTGAGAGAAAACATATAGAGGAAGCAAGCAGGAGGGATTTATTGATGCGACGTGGATGGAATGTCCATAAACGCGCAGCAGGTATACACAATGGTCTTGTACACTTGTACACATATTGGGCTATTGGGCATAAGGTGGAAAGAGTAATTTAAAAAATTATCCAGTCAAAAGAGTGGAAAGGAGAGATTCTTTTTATAAACCTTGCCTCGTTCTTTTTATTCCCTTTCTCTGTGCAAATATGGATATTTGGATAATATTTGTGGACACACATTTTTTGTCGTTTCTTTTGTGTGGAAAGTTGGTCACTACCGGAGAAGATCGAGGACTTGGGTGAGAGAGGAAGAAAGGGAAAGTGTATGTGTGTGTGCTGGTAGTCTTTCATTTTTTGTACGAAGCATATGTTGCATCTTCTGCTCCTGCTTTGTATGGGGAGAGAAAGAAGAGAGAAATGGAAGAGGGTAATATCTCGAAAGTGGGGAAAAAAGTGGAAAGAAATGTTTAAACAAGGAGAAACAATTTTGAGATGAAAAGAGGAATGTTCATGGCTCATAAAGCGACCACACCCACTCTCCCTCACGTCACAAACCTACCTACCTACCTATAAGTACTTATGTGTGTATTGGTAGAGGCTTCATAAGACGGAGATCGGGGGATGATGATTGTTGGGGAACATATTGGCTGTGACAGGAGTTATCTCACATCGATCACGAAACTTTGGAGAGCCACACCCCTGGCATCGTCCCAGTAAATCTGTGTAATTAGACTCATTTCCTGTCCACACCACTCGGCCGCCCAGTAATGGATGAGACAATAAAAAGAAGAAGTGTACATATATATTATGTATATATACGTGAATGAGCTCATGCATTATATGACTAAGGCCGTCTTGAGAATGGCCCCATACGGTCATTCCTCAATTACCTGACGATCATCATTTTCTCTTCATTTATTCTATGAAATATACACCTTCCTCTCACGACACGATAATGTGGTTTCCTCCGATTAAATACATACATACACCCCCATTTAATCAGAGTGGGAAACTTTCTCTGTTTCTTATTGCAGTTTGAAACGGGACAGGTGTGGTGGTGGTGGTGGTGGTGTATGTAGTAGCATAAATGTAGTTTGTGGAAGGAAGTGTGTTGGCAAAAATGGTCGGGAGCAACCACCACACAGGGACTTGTGGGTAATTTACAGAGACTAACGGGGGAATGCTATTAATCTCACTCCTCTCTTGATTTTACCATTTTACGTGATGTGTGTGAACTCCGTCTTGAATCCATTAGGCTGGCCATTACTTTCTCCCTGAGTCTCTCAATTGCTTTTGCTACGAACACACTTCAACTAACTAACTGACACCTTTTGAAAAGGAGAAATGAGTGGTGGCCATGTATACACATAGATAGATATGAGGTAAGCGTGGCTGAATGAATGTAATAATAAGGAGGCAGGAGAGTGTTTGTAAGGGTGTATGGAAATGCCGTTCACTTGTGGATGATCTGGCTATGAACAGGACAGAGAATATAAGGAAGGAAGTTGGGACGACGTGTGTTGGTGTGTGTGTTATTCATGAGGGGTAGTGCGAAGAAAGTAAATGTTCCTCCTCGTGCTTGTTCTTCGTCTTCTTGCTGACAAAGTAAGGAGAAAGGAAGGAAGGAATTGTTTCGGTGGTAATGCATGGTGAAAGTTTGCTGGCCCCAGTCCAAGCCAAAGCCAGGAGACCACACGGACGTGTATTTAAACATGTTTAGCACTTCATGAGTCCCATCACAACCTTCTCTTTGCCGTTTACTAGACGTCTAGTGTACTACTACTACTGCTGCTATCATGTTGTAGCTCCAAGCTCATGAATTCCTATTATTTACTTCATGGCTATCGTTTAATTGAGGAATTGCGAGGATTCTCCGCTCCTGCGCCCGTCACAGCCCGATGGAACTTTATGAGGAGTCCTCTCTTTGTTAGGTCTCTCATATAAAGATGATGTTCCGTGTGATTTGGCAAAGAGGCTTTCTCTCTCTCTCTCTCTCTGTATTCGAATTGTGTGTGTGTGTGTATGTGCCTGAGACATTAAGTGGCTTATTTACGTGCGGACTCTGTGTAGAGAAAGAATCAGAGTTTCACCTTGTTCCACCTTTTATTGCAGCGTGAAGTCGTAAAAGAAAGAAAGGGAAGGGAAATGCTCTTTGAATAAACTCAATTACAACGAGATCGGATGCCATTTCAGTCATTTTAATGATAGAAAAATATTGGAGTCGCAACTCACGAGTAAATTGGACTTTTTAGGGAGGAAGGAAGGAAGACTTGCGATATAGGTCGGAGGGGCAGTTTCTATAAGCTTCTTCTAACTCTTCTAGTCTACCTTCGTCTTCGCTGGACTGCGAGAAGGAGAGCTGCCATTACGATCTGCACAAACGAACAGATAACATAAATACTCGCTTTACACGAATAATTTGTTGATCTGTTAAGATTTACGAGACACGTACGACAAGCAGGCAGAGTGTGAGGATGAATAAGGATGCTCGTTCGAAGTCTGCGAGGTCTACTAGCGCCCCTGAGACTGCAGGGCCTATAGAATTACCTAGAGTAAAGGTGAGTGTGTATAAGCTTCCCAGTAAGCTGTGGGTTCTCTCCGTATCAGCGAAACCGTTTGCCCTGCGAAACAAGTGAAATACACATCATTGGCTGAACACACCTCTGCTGGAAAAGCTTTTATGCGATTTCGTTCTTACACGGCTGTTTCGACTGCATGGGGGAAAGCAGACATGATCGCTCCACCTATACCAACTCCGTGGAGAAAGAGACCCAAGAGCGTTGCCCAAAGTTGCCTGTGCACACACACACACACATATTCATATTAAATAGAGAATGTGTATGACTTTCTCCATGCAAATATTGAATAGGTAGGTATAATAGGGAAAGCCATCAGGTGGGGAATTATTTTACGGCTTAGATTGGATGAAGGCCATTTGTCCGAGAGAAGAGAAGCCGAGGAAGATGAGACTCGAGCCGAGGAAGATGATGAGGACTTTAGAGCTTTCCAGTCGGTCCGTGAGGTATCCCCAACCAGGACTGAGGAACGTGTAAACTCCGTTTGACACGATGAACACAGCGCTTATTTGGAACTTGGACAGTGAGAACTAATTAATGAATGACTTTAATTAGTTGGTAGTGTAGTTACATGGTAATGGAATATTTGATTAATGGCCCCATTTATTTCCTCCCTTCCTAATTTGTTGTTGTTGAGTATAGGTGCCTTACCACTTCCAGGCGTTTCTCCAGGGTGGCTGTGATGAATCCTATGCTTGCTGCTGCTGTAAATAAGTTCACAGTTATAAGCCACAAGGTCGGAATGCTGAGAAGTGCCAGCACGCTTGGAGGAGATGAATTGGGCACTGCAACTTCCGGGTCGTCCCTGTCAAGGATTTCAGTGGATGTGGACAAGGTTTCTGCGGATGGTATCAGGAATGCCACAAACAAAGCGCTGATGAGGAGAAGGACTCCTACTGTTGAGTATACTGTGGTGAAAGACCATCCTATCTGAAGAAGATCAGATCAGATACGAAAAATCAGTGTTACTTCCGTTGTATCTTCCGTTGTATTATGTAGGACTTACATCCATTAAGGCTCCAAAGACGAGTGGACCTACGATGGCTCCGATTCCAAAGAGGAATTCAAAAAGCCCCTGTCATTGTTCGAGATAGAAGAATTGTTTAAACACGAGAGTAATTGATCCTGGTTGATTTGAACAAAACGTACGTACTATAGACGTTGAGACATGACGAGGAATTTCTTGAGCAAAAATTACAAAGGCTGAGGGATACGTGCCGGCATCTCCGATTCCTGCGATGGCTCGGATAACGAAAGATCCGTAAAGAAACAAAGAGTACTGATCCTTGTCTAGAAGACCTAAACATCTTTGAGGAAGGTTTAGTGTTTTGATTGTGATACGTTAATTAGCTAGTAGTTGGTTACCCGAAGAGTATTGAGCAGATTCCAAGATTGATTGTGCTGAGAAGGAATACGTTCCTTGGGCCTAGTCGGGGAATCTAGAGAAAGCAGAGAAAGAAAGTGGGAAGATGACTCGGTGGAAGGAGTTAGAAGAACCGGTTGGGATATGGGAAATATGAGACCTCTTGTCTGTATAGACGTACGTATTGTGTAGGTAGGTACTAATTAACACGATCAATCTGATTGTGTGTAGTTTGTGAGATGAAGGTAGTGGTGGTGGTGGTTATTAAAGTCTTGTGCAAGTATATATAAATAGAAGACTCCTCTCGTCGTAGTTACTTACAAGGAAATATCCGATGGGAAGAGCAGCAAGGAAAGTTCCAAAGTCGTATGTTCCAAAGATGAAACCGATTTGTGTGCTGCTCAATCCTCTGTCTTCAGCCTGAATAACATGAAGTGATGTTTTATGCATGAATTGAGTGTGCAAGGGACTTGAAGGGAGTTTTGTGCGAAATAACTTACTTCGGGAGGATAGAACGGACCTCCTATAAGGATTGTAATGGCTCGGAAGACATTTGCCAATCCAAGAATACCGAATACAGTCCATTGTCGAGGAGTGAAAGAGAATAATGTCGAGAGCCACGAGGAAGCTGCTGGAGAAATGGATCTTTTGACAGGTGATGTAGGGTTTGCACTGTCCCCTTTTACTTCTGATGACATTGGAATTATTACTCCAGGGTCTCCCATGATTAAGACAGGCGAAGCAACGCTGTTTTTTGTATGGACCGATATTCGTGTATAATATATATACAAGTAAATGATACTCTGATTCTTCTTCTTGTGCACTCTTGCGACCTTCAAAAGCAATTTTTAGCTCTGAACACTGCTGTCCGTCGTCATTATGCAAATACAAACGGAGAGAAATAGTCACCGTTAAATTTTATTATTGTTCCTCTCTACCAGTTGAATATTATATATCGCCGACTTGGAATGTTTTCTTTCTGCCTTCTGTGTAAATTTCTATGTATGATCGTGTTGTTTACTTAAGCTGTGACTTAACTAGTAAAACAGGTATGACGTGATGATGGGTGAACAGGAAGACATGTAGCTCTTGTTGTACGTAGAACTGTTTGTGTGAATAAAATTCTTAGAAGAGTAATTGTATACAACGAAAAAGTTTGAAGTGAACTCTATACAAGCTAAGGAGATTTCTTGGATTTATTTGATATGCACATATACTCTGAAATGGATGAGTCGAGAGTGAATAATGAACAATAGACGTAGCTGTAGTAAGAGTTGAATTTCAATCAGCAGCAGCGTGTCTCAGAGATCTTTTTATCATTTTTGCATTCATGGAGCTCTTTATAGAATGCTAAGTAGAGACAGAGCCTTACAGAGGTGTATGTGCTGACTGCACATATAGTACATACATAGATTACCCGATTCAATATGGAAATCAATCACAAATATCATCATTACTATCATGTTCTTGAAAGGTGTTGGGTGCTGTGTTGTATCTCTCATGCGAGTAGAATTGCCTTTGATGTAACTACTTCCCTGGCGTTGCATTCAGCAGCAATAAATGTACAATGTGTGGTGGTTTTGTAAGAGTTGCTTTTGCGAATTTGGGGTTCAAGTTCAATATAAATCTGCACACTAAAAGTGAATGCTCAATTGAATTTTGAACTTGATAAGTGTTATACTTTACACTATACATAGACACAACCAAGGAATGAAATACCAGGAATTTAGTATGACTGGGATCAGGACGTTATGAAAAACACGTAACAAATAGTCGAGGGATTAAAGTGCCATGAGGTTTTACTCTGAAATTGATTGCATGATTCATGAATCTCAGCAGAGTGAGAGAGTTTTGAGAACAAATCAATGTTCAGTGTTCAATTGTAAACATTTATTTTTATTTCTTTTTCAATATTCGCACAACATATAGAATTTACTGTTCCATCACTTCACAAAGGACGAAAGACTTAGGAAACAAATTCCAAGTTTTACTATTCTAAACCTCATCTACTGTCAGTTTTAGTTAAACTGTAGATAGACAAATATAAGTTTCAATGGAGGAATAATCTGCAGGAGATGAATAGTTTCTAGAGGTAAAGTACAGTGGAAAATAGACTCGCTTTTTTAACAATAAATAACATGGAATTTTTAGACTTCATAGTAAGGTTACTATAAACAGTTAAATATATCTCTTAAATAGTTGCATACTCCAATAATGCTTTGTTAAATAGATTCAAGACTAATTTTTCATAGCTAACCTCACTTTTTCTGCATGTACAGACCAACTTTGCTTTTCCTCCAGTCTTTTCAATTACTACTACTAATAATAAGTAACGTTTCACTTATTTCTGGTACAGACGTTCAGACGTATTCTTTCTAGTTTGTATTATAATGCTACGAGTTTATGTAGGTGTGTCTACTTATTATCAATTTGCTTGTTGGGTTAACATTTCAGGTTCCGAAGGAACTGAACTCAATTCAATTCTGCCATATTCCAGACACTTTCATAAAATATAATTCACCAGCAAGGATATAATACATAATAACAATGAGATTTTCTCGAATAAATAGAAAGGCTCAAAGAGGATGAACATACAGGTTTAATTCGCTAAGCAGTAAGTGATAAAATACTGAGTTCTGTTATAAAGAACTACTGTTCGAAAATGAATAAATAAACATGGTTTCTCATATGGTTCGAAAGTAATTGCAACAAATTAGTCTTTGTAATTTAAATGGCACAATAAAAATAAAAATACAAACACGAAATTTGTCATATTGAATGTAAATATGGCAGACATAATTGCAACATGCAGTCGGCAGTACTCGTCATAACGAACTTTAAACCCACATTTTGTTCTCATTGTTTTTTGTTTATCTTTTTACTCTCGTTTACTTTGGAAGTTGTGGAATTGATTTTCCTGATTAGTTTTACCAATAATACTACTCGTCATCTATGACAGTAGGAGTTCTACTTGTCGATAGTTCATAAGAACACTAAAATACCACAAAAAATAATGATGTGCTAATGGAATATATATAATCACTTGCTTTTATAATTGCATAATATTACTCTTTTGATCACTTCGTTTGTAATTGAAAAATAGGATACTCACAATCAGTACTATTTGGTCTCTTCATCTGAACTTCATTCTACTTATGTATACCTAGTTCCCTATACTGTATCTGGTAAAACAAAATTGTACTGAAATCTTACGTGTTCTAAACAATGCTGATGCTTACAATACCTGTTATGATTCATACTTTGTGATGTAGAGAGGGGAATGATTATCTCTGTAGTCTGTTTCGTAAATGGAATTCTCAAATTCCTATTCTATTTCATCCGTTACGTACTCTACAACTTAAATATTTGAAAGTCATTATCATTAGTCGAAACACTATACATGCTATTGAACATATAAAAATATACAAATCACGAAAATTACTAAAGTAACAATAAATCACAGGGTTTGTGTAATTCTATAAGGTTGTTTATACTAAAACCACGTGGGGAATAAAATCTCTTTACACTGTCTATGGCAAAGCTGCGATACTGAACTTTGTAAAAATCTACAAGTCTGACGTAATCGTTTTTAAAGCTGTGTACACAATACAATCTAAGTAAAAGCTATTGCTGGCGATACCGTGATACTACATAAGTTACTAAACCGGGGTTGAGATTGAATTGTTCGAAAGATTACGCTCATCATGAATATTGAGCCCAGAGAGTGGTGTGGGTGTCACCGGACTTGGTGTTTTAACTTTTGTTGATTTTAATGGTTCAACTGATGGTGGACGAGCACCTTCCGAGTCAGAACAAACAGAGTTGGAAGCAGTGGTCAGATCACGGTTTCCATTTGAACTTAGTCCATCTGTTGATGACAGACAGTCGCCTCCTAAGCTTAGCAGGTTCCTTCCACCAACAATACTATCGGCATTACTGGATATGACGCTTTCAGTACGTTCTGGTTCGAATTTTCTACAAGAATTTAATTTTGGTTACTCAAAATGCTGAATGCAATCTAAATAGGAGCTGTGCGCTATTATACACAGCACATCAACTTACTCTGGGTTATTCGAAAACTTATTTCCATCTCGAACACTATTGACTACGCCACCGCCAAGACTGCTATAACCGGAGCTGCTTGAGCTGCTTCCAAATCCTGACCCATTACCCTCCACTAATTTAGGTCCCAAGAGCGAAACAAATGGAGGAGGAACTGGCATTGGGACTTTTCTAGGCATGGTTAAGAATTCTCTGCCAGGCGGATGTGCTAAACTGATGACATCACAGGTAGGGCGATCAGTTCCCCCATTACCAGGTCCTTTGCTGTTTAATTGACTTAGACGAAATCTGCTCCCAACCGTTCCTCTTCCACTTCCGCTTCCAAACGTTGAAAATGTTTCCAGTTCCGGCTTTCTCCACGACCGTTTCATAAGAGATTCTGCCAATAAAATCACATTAGATAGGGCTAGCCGTAGTATTGTATTTAGCGATAGTTCTACACACAAAAAATTACAATACCTTGCTCGAGTTCAAGTCCTCCTACGTGATCTAAATCTGGAGGTAGGTCTTCACCAGTTCCACTGTCTTTACCACTACTTGACTGGCTACCAGAATCTCCGATCCCACTGGAGGTATTTAAATGAATTACAGAATTTACACCCAACGTAGGAGTCAAGGCGCGATTATGGGCAAGAGTAGAATCTTCAAGCAAATCTTCATATCGCAAAATGGAATGTCTTCTAGGAGTGATTGTCCCTCCACCGCAACTTGTATCATCACATCCACCACCAGTTCCTCTGCCACCTCCTCCAGATCCTCTTTTACGCCTATCTTTACATATGACTAATACCCAGGCCACGATTGTGGCAATCACACACAAAGCTGCTATTACAACCAGTGCATAAATCATTGCAGGAGAAGTCCAGTCGCTCAAAGCTGACGAATCGCCTGTAAAGAATCATTATTTAGAAAAACTAACCTCATAAGTTATCTAACCATATTTTATAGCAGTAATCAGCTCACTTGGGATGACAGTTAGAGACAGGAAATCTCTTGCAGTTCCTACCGCATTGCTCAGTAAGCACTCATAGCGCCCAGCATCTTCTAAGCGAACGTCTTTAATAATAAGAAATGAACCATGATCTTTGATTCGAATTCGAGATTGTTCATCGCCTTCTCGAATTAGAACGCTGTCTTTGCTCCAGGAAATGTGTGGTTTGGGTGAACCTGTAGATTCGCACTCTAGTACTGTATTGCTACCCTCCACAACTCTCTCGTCTTCCATTCGGCTCAAGAAGCTTGGCGTTTCTATTAGAAAATTATAAAAAAATGAGAAATGCTATAAACACTTAAGAAACTATTTGATGACAACAATCTACTTACCATATACCGTGACGGATGCACAAGCACGGATTTCTCCTGCTTCATTTCTAGCAGAGCAACAGTATTCCCCCATGTCAATGAGTTTGATGTCCATGATAATAAATGAGTCGTCATTCGGCATCACATGGAATCTTCGGTCTAAAGCTGCAGGAACATTTTCTCCGCCGTCCTTTTGGAAGGCGATTTCAGGGGGTGGGTAGCCTTTTGCTCCACACTCTAGCTTGGCCATACTCCCTAGCCTTACTGTCACGTTGGCCGGCCGTTTCACAAAACTGGGGTAAACTGAGAAATAATCGCAACAAAGATTCATTTAACAAAATAGACATAAAACCAATGCAATACAGCACAATTAAGTTCCATGTTTTCATTTTTACACAAAAAATGGTGCTACTTACTATGTACAGTGACATTCGCTTTTGATGAATATGAGATTCCCAAGTGATTTTGAGCTACACATTGATATCTTCCTACATCTTCCCACGTGACATTGATTAGGTGAAGAATAGAGTTAACTTCCATTGTGTCATTGGGTGTAAGAATTCTTTCAAAATTCGAAACATGTGATATCATGTGGTCAGGAAGACTGTGATAATCCTTGGTCCAGTAAATTTGAATGGCGTTGTTTGAATTAGAAGCCATTGCTTCACAAGATAAAGAACCATTTCCATCAAGAAGTAAAACTTGAGTTTTCGGCTCCAGAGTAAACCTTGGCCGAGATTCATGTTTATCTGCAATAAAGGCAATGTGATAGCTGTAGAAAAAATCGTTCTTAAAACTTAAACCAACTTACCAGAACACTTGAGATCTTGAAGTGAAATATCTGTAAGTGTTTTTCCCTCTAGTGATGTGGGAAACTGGCAAATCGGAGAATTCTTCGACTTGGATTGGTTGAGTATCGATTTCGAAGAATCTCTGTGCCTTGACTTAGGTTTCGTCACATGAGAATTGGTAAGGGAATGTTGGTGCGTATTTAGTTTTGACTGAAGCCAAGTGGATTCACAGTCACAAACGAAAGTTTGAACAGCATGGAGGTGGAGTATTAGATATGGAAATTCTTCGAATGTTAATGGAGAGAGCCATTTCAAGGGATTGGAGCTGAGATTGAGAGTCTTCAGCGAAAGTAGACCCTTTAAAGCGGTAGAATGTAGTGTCTGCAGTCTGTTAGAAGCTAAATTGAGACTCGTACAGTCCTTCAAGCCATTAAACGGAGATTCCATGTCCTCTAGAGCCCATGACAAGTTGTTCCAACTCAAATCAAGACTTTCCAGCTTTTCTGTGCCCAAAAAAGTCTCTGGTTCAATTACTGTTATGTGATTATGGCTCAGATCTAAGTGACGTAGTCTGCTTAATCCCTTGAGAGATCCTTTTTTGACTGCTACCAGTTTATTAAAACTAAGGTCTCTGAAATAATCGAAAGTCAACAATCATTAGTATGTATTTAACTGGATCGAACTTATCTTCAGTAGCAGTAGTAATACTTAGGATTAAGAAAGCCGTTGACAGGTCAATTACTTTGTTTATACAGCAATCATACATTAATCATACTGGAGATGAAATACTTACAATGTCGTTAGTTCGTCCATGTACTCCCATGAGTCATCTTCAATTTTCTCTACTTCGTTTCGACTTAGATTCAACGTCCGAAGTGACCGCAACCCATATAGCCACCGTTTTTCCACAACTCGAATTCCATTTCCATCCAAGAATCTAATCGCATTGAAGTATTAGATTGTTAGATAATTCAGCTCAAGTTAAGATTAGAACTCTCTTCGTGAAATAATATCGTTCAGTTGACTCACAGAGAATGAAGTTTGTCCAACCCATAAAACGTGGCGTCAGACAAATTGGTAATGTGATTCCTTCTCAAGTTGAGACTCTGCAATTTCTTTAGCTCCTGGAATCTTAAACTGTCAAGCACCTCGAGCTTATTTCGACTCAGATCCCTTAGGGAAAATATTTAATTGAGAACTTTTAACAGACATTCTCGTAAATTACACTTAATTGACAATTAAGAAACTACTTACAGTCGTTCTAGATTCTTCGTAAACGAGAACAACTCTTTTGGAATGGATTTGATGCGATTTCTACTCAAATTCAATTCTTCTAGAAAGACTAGTCCAGCCAGACATCCTGACTCCAAAACTTCGATTTGGTTTGCTGCCAAACTTCTACAGAGTTCATAGAAAGCGATTTTTATTGCAATGGGATCACATATGTCATTGTCTGTGCAATCAAAAATTTATTCATACATAATATGTAAGGAAGAATTCTGAGGAAAAGATCCGTTGCTCAACGCTTCAATCCGATTACGACTAACATCAAACTCCTGAAGGGATTTGAAAGATCCGAGCTCCTGTGCCTTAACTTCAACAACTCCATTTCTCGAACTGTGAAAAAATAGTTGTTACAAATCATCAATTTCCAGATAATTGATCACAAAACTCAATTACAATTACTGTAATAGCAACATACAGACTGAGGTAGACGAGATCCTTAAGTTGAGCCGGAGAAAATGGGATAGCAGTTAAGTTATTTCCATCAAGTGACCTAAACGTGACCAAAATAAATTGAAAAATCGATTTGTGCAAAACTACATGAAGCCAGATTGTGTTAAATGTCATTTCGTTTCTTTGTCCCGTAGAGTTTCCCATTGCTACAATCTGGAGACTATAAAAGATCCCCTCGCAGTATCTTCTTAGACCTTTTCACCCCATTATTGAACCTCACATTTAATTGAAATTACAAAACCTCCAACTCATTCACATCCATTTATCCTTTGAAAAGAAAGCTTATGATTTTGAAAGTAAAGGTTCAGGCATACAAACAGCCAATCTTTCTATTTGTGAGCGATTATATTCTGGACCATCTTAAGATCCCGGATTCACGCTTGACAATGAAAATGAAAAGCTCTTGTCTAAAATGTTCCTCGCATTCAATTATATTCAGAAATATCCTGCGAGAGAGAGGTTGAAAGAAAACAAGAAGAGCTTTGCAGGTGTGAGGGAGATGACACCTGTTCAAGTACGGTCACTTTGAGCTTAGACTCCCTATGGTCTCTTGTATTCCAATTTTCCATCGAACCCACATTCAACATCTTTTGAGGCACACCCAACAAAGAAAACATACGAACCTCTTGAAAATAAAAGAACGAAGAAGAAAAAGAAGATGAAGCTTTCTTAACAACCTATGCATCGATACACGGCAGTCATTTCACATTTCATTTCACATTTTATTATTATTGGGACCAAGACTAAATAAAGCTTTACGCTTCAAAAGAAAACCTTCTCTTTTTCAATTCCTATTCATGTCTTCATGTTTGAATCACAATCATCATTATATAATCCTTATGCTATAGAATTTCTCATCCTTTGAGTTGTTTCTTACAGTGATCGAAGTTTCATAAGCCGAGACAGAGCTGCGGGTTGAACATTCCGTATTTCGTTGTTACTTATGTTCCTAAAGACCGAAAAAACAAAAAAAAAACAATAAATAAAAGCGTACAATGCAGAACTCATCATAAAATTATATTGAGATGAAATTTTAGAGCAATATCAAACATCAAAATTAGATCAGGAGTGTCCAACTGAAACGAGGTATTATGTTCGCTAAGCTTTGCTTGAAAGGAACAAATGAGCTGATAGAAAGAAGCAATAAAAAATCGAAGCCAATTTCATTTCAAGCAGTTTTATGAATATGAATTTTACGAGAGCGAGCCCGATCCTATTTATTTCCCTTTAGCAATAATAATATACACTATACACATGAAATGTACTCAACCGAAAGCTCTGTAATGTTACGGCACGTATAATTTCCCATTACTCAGACATAAAGTCAGTGTGTTTCTGTTTCTAGTGTTTCTATATGCGGATAAGACTTTTTTTGGCTGCAGAGATTGAGATTGGGCATTGGTATTAATACCAATAATATTATGAAGTAGGGAAGTTTCGGTGCTTACAAGACATACATGAGACGATATAGATATACATATTGACGAAGGTGAATAAGGGTAAGTGGTTTATTTTAGTGTGGGTGGTGGTGGGCAACATGTGTCCTACATGAACACTACATGTGTACCCTTTATCGTCTTTGAAGATTATTAAAACGCAGCACAAGACTCTTCCAACTCCAGCCCTCGAGGGTAAGCAAGTTGTCCAGGACGAAGGAAAACGAGCCATCCCTCGCTCTACCTTGAGTCAACAGAACAACCACTTGTGCATTGTACTGCGTTCATATACCTTTCTCGTTGAAGAAATGAAAAGCTTCTTATTATTATTGACCAACAAGAGAGCTGAGCTTTAGTTCTATTTCATTATTGTATTACTATACTCACTTATATACATGTGTAATCCTTTTTCCTCCGTTTCTTATTATTCTAATCACTTGCTTGCTTCCTTATCCTAACTTATTGTGCTTACAACATTTTTCTCACTTCTTCGCATCATGTCCACCCAATCAAAAATTTACATGACATGAGATTATAAAGATGATGAGGCTAGCTTAACCTCTTCTTCTTGCTCTTTCCTCTTTCTTCAGGATACATACATACATTTCAACAAACAGTGGCCATTTTAGAATTCAGATGGGCCTTGACAATGTATGTTCTTAATTCATTATCATATATTATTATACTGTATCCTAGAACTTTTACTATCTAGTTCGTTATATGATTATTCTATCGAAGTGCTCTGGCATTTTAAATTAAAGGAGTAAAATAACTTGACTACTTTAACTACATTTAAAAGTCAGCTTTTGCTCACAGACAATTTCTGTCCAATTGTAGAAATATTGTTTATGGCAGCTGAAGTAATGTTATTCGGTACGTTTTTTACATAACTTCTAAGATTGAATTAGAAAGAGTACACGTAGAAATGAGCCAAATGTTTTATTTTTCGCATCCACTATAAAATTAACTAGCTGCGAAAATACTTCGAATTACGAGTCCATCGGAGAAAAATGAAGAATCGGTCGAGAATTCGAATTTTAGGTGAAACCATAAAACTATCTAATGATTTTTATCGTCGATAATCTAACGATAAAGGGTGCTTATGGACATGGAGATGAAAGCACTATAAGGGTAGACTGAAAGGAGCATTCCTAACTGACAAGAAAGGATTACAATTTCTATAGATCTCTACTAATGTTTAAATGGATTTGTGCTGACACACTGCGAACTCATTTATTCTCTGTAACTACCTCCCTTCCCTAGGCTTAGATGATCATTGCTAAATGTTCCACCGTTTGTTATTAAAAGATTCTCCTTTCAGCAAATACTTTTCTTGAACCTACTTCCATTATATATCTTGCGTGTCTACTAAATTCTTATTATGCACCTAACACTCCAGAGTCCAGAGTCCCTGGTATTATTGAGCTCCATTCCATGCTCTAATAAATTAAAACAAAGCTATAAAATCTTCACCCAATGACATTCTGTCTTAGGGCACATATCTTCCTGCCATTTAGTTTTTAGTTGCACTACTTGGACTTTACGATTGTTTCTTCCACTCTAATATCCATACATCTATACTGGTACTTTATCAGTGTTGTTATTTAGCCAACCTGCTTCCTGTTTGGTGATTAAAAACATAATATAATATTTAGTGCCAAACTGCTGACAATAACGATTATGGTTTGGAATATGAGAGATAGTGATAAGATGACACACGACACTACTTTTCCTGAGAGTATTAGCATGAAACACAACACCGCAGATTCTAGAAGGCAAGTCAAATTTAATGAGGTATGAAATTATGAGGCAGGCAGGCTGTATCCTAATACATGAGCTTGTTTAGTGTCAAAGTTCAATTTAATCAAGACATGGCCTTTCGAATATTACCATGCTATATTACAATTATGATGACGAGGTACGGAAATTTGAGCACTGGCGACAAAAACTTGGGGCTGGAAATACCTGACAAATGAGCTGACAATATTAAAAAAATATACAATGCAAAAATATTACAAGTGCATACAGCGGCATATAAATTTCAACACACTGAAGAAAGCGCGACAAAGTCTACTCTACACCAAATATTTCTTCGAAAGAAAATATTAAAGGACACGAGCTTTGTACGTATATAACAGCAAATGATACAGTTGACGTTGACAGCATTTCACTGCAAATATCTCCGATAAGCTCTAATATTTAATTCATACTCGCAGCTCATTCAGTCTGGAATCTACTACCTATTCCTCTCATTCGAGTGTATTAATAGACTTTTTGTCACGCATCATTCTTTCATTTCTTGAATGCTCTATATATGTCTCATATTTTACATGCCAAGCGGCCAAGTTCATAAGATTCCTTGAAACTGGAACAGATTAACCTACACATCAACCAACTGGAACTTAATAATAATCTCATACTTAGACTGATGCGGATTAAAGAGCTGATAAGCAGAAGCTAAAAATTCATTCAATGCCAAATTAAAAATTCACAGAATAAACCTACTACACCTATGTCTGAGATTGTGAATTGGAAAGTATCGAAGTAATTTCTTCAACCGTTCACTCTGGGATTAGCGATTATATTATTATAATACTTTTCTACATTGCATGTTGTTTAGAAGAGTTGTATAGAGTTCAATCAAGTTATTTTACACGCAGATTAGTTAAATTTAAATTTAGATTAATTAGATCTCAAAAGATGAAGCATGATTTCGCAACCATTCCCACACCCAAGCAAAGTTTTACAACAAAACCTTAAAAGACTTACAGCTTCTCGACCCAATAGGGAAAGTCCTGAGGAAAGTAATCAAGTCCTCTTTTTCGACAGTCGAAATAAGCATCGAGACAATCACAAGCAGGGTGACAGATGAGAAGTTGTTCATCATCCGTAGCATCAGCGTCAGTTCCTAACGAAGAAGTTGACGTTGACGTTGACGATGACGAGGATGAATTGACGGCAAAGAAAGTGACGAGAACGAAGAGGATGAAAAAAGAATTCCTCTTCAGTCCTCCCACTAATGGACACAACGGCAAAAGTCTCATATCCTCCTCCACCCACAACAACAACCACCACGCCCCCTTCTCTTCTTCTCCTCCCCACACAAAAACTTCATTCTTCAATTTGACGTCACGTCAAAAAGTTCAACAACAACGACAACGACATAGTTCCCCCAAAAAACCCCGAACACCAACTCCAGTCAATATCATATTCTTACATTTAGCATAAAAGAGAGTCGCACACAAAAACAGTTCCTATATAAAAACACAAACACACACCTGTCCTTCGTCGTCGTCGTTTCGTGTGAAATGTTTGATCAATCGATTTCTTCTTGTTGTGAAACTCCAAACCTGAACTGCTGCTGCTTATTCTCTCTTTTGAGAACGGTTTGTCAACTTTGTTATTTACATTTGAAGGTTTTTTTAAATGGATAAGCAATGCAAACAAAAATTGTTATTAGAGTCGTTTCGTCGGATACTACACTACAATAAATCGGTTCTTCTCTTCTTCTGCTGCTGCTCCTGGACTTGTTAATATGAATGATATTATGAATATGTTGCGATCGAAGTGACGAGCAATGTGAGACTGGGAGAAAGAACCAGAGTGACAGAAGAAGACACCGTATACTAAGGTAGTGGTAGTGGTGGTGGTGGTGTGCAATTATGTAATTGGGAAAAAGTTAAATAATGAGATAATCTTTGGTGAGTTAGTAGTAGTTCGGCTGATGATGATGATGGGAAGTATGTAGTGGTAGTAGTGGTAGTAGTGTCTTCCTGGGAACAAGGTGTCTATTGATCGAGAGTGTTTCTTTTTCTTAGGGAGAAAGAAGTTGTTCTCGTACACACTCAGCCATTGTGGCAGAGAGAGAGAGAGAGAGAGGGGCAGGGGTAGTTTGGTCA